>Ga0209489_100668_pt1 | contig 66738 bp, 28 predicted proteins | sample SiratrowhiteBW_FD_187527 | JGI IMG/M metagenome (GOLD analysis project Ga0209489, IMG submission 187527) | Root nodule microbial communities of legume samples collected from California, USA - Siratro white BW (SPAdes) (version 2) | ecosystem: Host-associated > Plants > Roots > Nodule | place... | reverse complement strand
AGGTAAGGGAAGCTAGTTGCATGTATTTTTTTATAAATGTTTGTCTCCTTTGAAATAGAAATTTATTTAAAGTGATGATACTTGCTAAGGAAAGCTAGTTTGATTGTTTTTTTATAAATATTGTAATTATTTATTTTATTAAATATGAATTGGATGGAATGAATGTTTATGTATGGTATGATGTAATATCAATGTTTGTGAATGATGTGGTGTGTGATCGAGACACAGTATCTTCAGGAAAGGAGATACTCGTGTTGAGATTATTAGGATGTGCATTGTTTGGAGATTCTAAGGAGGTACCCTGACTCTACTGGTACATTGGATTCATATAGATGAAGTTTACCAGTTGGTGAAGAGTCGAAGGAGGTTCATATGGTCCTGTCCGAGGTTTGAAATATGAGCCCTATCGGAATAGGACATATGGATTAACCCTGTGCATATGGGGTCCGAGGTTTGAAATATGAGCCCGATCGGAATAAACTGTTCGGAATAGTCAGGTGGTATATGACAGGTGCACACCTCTTGATGTCTAACTCAATGCACGGGTCTTCCGGAAGTAGAGAGTCTAGTGTCTTTGTTTGAGTCTAGTGTCTTTGTTTGTAAGTCTAGTGTCTTTGTTTGTGAGTCAGTGTATGTATGATGTGAGATGAATTATGAAAGATTGAATTGTTGTTGTTTTGTTGAGATAGAAATCCAATTTATGAAAATATATATATTTTTGAAAACTCTCTAGCTTACCCTTCTTTTTGTGTGTTGTTTATTTTGTTTTTAAAACTGCGATGATTGTGTATATTACACGGGAGCAGAGGATTTGACAAGTGGTAAAAGTTCCCAGTAAACTGATGGAGAAGCTTTATTTTATTTTATTTTATTTATAATTTTACAAAGATATTTTATTAAATCTTATGCGGAGAAATATAATTTAAAATACATTATGAATGTATGAATTTTTATATTCAAGTTTATTATATAAATTTTTATATGATAAATTTCTATTATATGAAAAATATAAGATGTTTCAATTTATACACATTCAAGCTTCATTTTACCCTCAATCCCTTCTACTTAAAATTCTCAAATTCTCAAAATCTACAAATTGAATTAATTATATTATTCTAAACCTTCTATTCAAGACTCGTTAGCTAAAACACGAAATTTCACCTAAAGATATACCAAATTATCTTCTTTCAAATCCTAATGCCCCATCTTATAAAATTATTCAACTCTTATCAAATTTCTACTAAATTTCTAACCTCAACTTCTAAAATTATTTCATTTCCCAAATTCATAATAAACTCCCAAATATTTGAATAGAAAATAAGAATTTAAGATAAAAGTAGACATAGAGGAGGACGAAACTAGTTTAATTTTAAAAACAAAGGGACATGACGCTAAAAGAACTAAGAATCAAATTTAATTTAAAAAATACATATTTATTTAAAACTAAATCCTAATACACAGATGTAAATAACAGTGGTAGCTAATGACTAAGCAGATAGAGCTTTTAAGACAAGACATGGTATTAGGTATAACTTCTACCACTACACTTTCATTCATTGCTAAAAGCCCTCAATAAACATAACTTAGCCATGTTTGTTTGGAATAACAATAAGCAATTAAACTGTTCAATTGTAACATCACATAAGTGAACAATATCAGAGATCCTGCTATGGATGCTAGGTATGAAGCATGAAATACCAACAAAATTTAACCCTCAGCCACAAATATGCACAAATACCGAACGAAATTTTCTAAGACTACAGTGATTCACCCTTCACCCCTCTCCCAGACCAACCCCATAGTAGTGTATGACGCTTCATCTCAGTTCCTTTCATTCTTCTCTATGGGAAAAATTTTAGCAAAACTCTATTTCGTGAAAATTGAATTTGTTATAACTTTGTTGCCATCGTAGTTTTCTCCAAATACTAACCTAGGTGGACTAAGATCGGTACAAGGGTATAAAGAATACAAAGATCCAGTGACAAGTCAAAGTGGTAAAGTTGTACTTGCAGTCATCTGAAGTTGCAGCAACGAGCTCTACCTCTTGACAATTTGTCCCAGAGACAGATCATCTGCCTTGGTGATTGGTAATGTGCAGTGAAGTAGCCCTCCATGCATCCATACTGACAAAACTTCCAGTTGTGAGAGTACTGGACTGGTGCAACAGTATTGTTATATCTCTCAACCCACATTCCCATGCTTACATCCTCCATTTTAAACAGCTGCCATCAGAATACATTTCAGTCATCAATGATAGTTATTGATGTGGAAACTTGGAAGTGAGGGGGGGAGACTGCAAGGGTAAATGAAAAATGGAAGGTTGACTAACCCTTAGTTTCCTATCCTTGTGTTGAGATAGGATGAAGGTAACAACATCACTGGAAATTACATATGCTGGTCCATTAGCATAAGGAGGATAAACTTCTTCTGGCCACTCCTGGAACAACAAAACACAAACCTCAGATTATAGAACAAGAAAGAACAATTTATTGCATTCCCTGCATTATCTGTACTTGTCCCAAATAGTTTAGACAAGCACAATAACTAAGGAAAAGAGAATTCAATATAAAAAAATGTAAATAAAATTATGAAACGCTACTGCACAAGTTCCAGTGGAAAGTAGAAGAGTGTAGTAGAGTAACACTGCCAAAAGGTTCCAGTCAAAGAATAGAAAACAGCAAAATCATATTTATACCCCTGTGCATATAACTGGTAACTAGTAATAATCGTATTGCAAAAGCTCAGGTTTTTAGCCTGCCTTTAGGGACCCTATTTGGGTATTAAAAAAATAAATCACCCATACAAGTGTCATGAACAAACTTCACTCTCACATATTTGATAGAGGGTGTAATGGGATGCACAGGCAACTAAAACACTAATATGTATATATACTATTTAAGCTCCGAGGAGAGCTGGAAATTGATTGTTAAAATTAACAAACAAAATAAATAAAGCATACAGAGCTCATGTATGTTGTCACTCATAATACCTCATAAGTGACTGCCCATTTGCCATTTCTTAGAGGACGATGTAAGAGATTGAGATTGCCCATATAAAGGGACTTTTCTGGGGCCACCTTATCAATTTCCTTCAAGACAGTATTCACCCTAATAAATGTATCATCGTCACATTTCATAACATATGCAGCTGTCACATTCTGGATCTGCATAAATGAAAATTAACTTATATCCTCGAGAGATTGAAGAGTTGAAGCAGGTTTAAGCAATTGGAGGAAAGAATTAAAGGAATTGAAGGGGAAGCAGTTTTCCGTAGTTGAAAGAATTGAACTCACCCCATACTCACAAATGGCTACAGTTTTAAGCACAACAAGCTCATAGCGATCCATAAAAGGCAAAATGACAATATCACCAAAGTAAGCAGCCTCCTTCTTCAGCACTGCATTCACTTCCGTCCTCGCATTCTATAATTGTTGTTTACAACAGGCACAAAAACAGAAAATTTAGCCATAGAATACTACAAGGGAAAGAGACATGAAACAAAAATACACAATACCATCTAAGAACTCCAAACAAACCCAAAACTCAGATTTTCATATGTACATATTGATTGCACATTTCAAGTATATAACTATAACTAATTTATGATGTTCTTTACAGTAATTACATTATACTTCAAACAGGCATTTCAGCATACAAAATATCTAATGAAAATCCAACATCTTGGTGTATATTTGTGATTCTACCACTATGCATAATGTGGAAAATCGGTGACCACATGACCGTATAGGCTCTAATACCACACCATCAACAATTATCTAAAAAGCTAAGGTGTTGGGAGTGTGGAAAGGCAAATGAATGATCAGTATATCAAACACTACTATGTAAGATTTATGGGTTAACCTAATACATCAATCTCATCTAATGCATTTGCAAGTGAATTAGAGCAACACTATGCGCTGAAGATTGTTAAAATAAAAGTTGCATTTGCAGACAATCAAAAAGGATACTTCACGGAACCCAACCCAAATTAGCTTAGTCAAGGTGATAGCTATCTTAACTCCTAAAAGTCTCTTACTGTTCACGCAACATGCTTAAGTCACACACCAAAGTCAATGGGTTCCATTGCCAATGAAGATCACATTTTTGCAAGACCAATTGCCTGTAACGGTAAGGAACTTTGGTCCTAAAGTTTTTATCTTTTTGCTTTCTAAGCTAAATTCAGTACTACATATCACGTCAGGCTTTATTAGACCAAAACAAATTTCATTAATTACTGTAAAACATAAGTCATACCTTCCACTACCCAAATGTCAATTAATAGCACCAAACTCCAAACATAATAAGCATAATTAATATGCTTTGGTTGGTTTAGTGAAAAAACCCATACTAAGAGCTCAAGTTTTCTTCTGATTTGTTTAATATATTTGAAAGATCACACACTTACCCAGCAAATGAATTTTATACCAGATCTCTGAAACACCAATCCGGATGTGGTAATTCCAAATTCTATTTGCAATAGATAACCAATAAATACTTGAAGCCCAAACCAGATATTCTATCATTTCCCATCACGATTTAAACACAAAATTTTCCTTACAACCTCCAATAAATAATGCTAGGAAAGTTGTTTTTCCTTTGTACATGAAACTTTTACTATACCCTATGACATTCTCGGTATCAGGTGTCTATTGTGCTCAAGTCGTTAGTGAATCACTATATGCTTCTATGCCAGATAAAAATAAAGATAAAAACCTTACCAGTGCCACAAAGAATCGTGCAACTACATCAGAAGACTGGATTGCAGAAGATTGCATCCATGTCTTTCTAACCGCCATGCGTTCTGCAAAGTGATTCGAAGCTGAAAGAACACCAATGAAAAGCTTAATAGGTTGTTTTGGTAAAGGTCTGGCTTTCCAGGTCGGTGACATTTCCAGTACTCTTTGAGGTGAGAAACTAGGATGGGAAGTTGGAAGAGAAGTAGCATAAATTGAATGAACATCCAGATCCCCTTTAACTGCCAATCCTGTAGCATCCTCAAGTGTAAATCCCTGGAGATAAAATAGAAAGAAATCATGAGACAGGAAAAAAAAAACTGCTGACCACAGCAGCAGATTATAGAAAAATGGAAATAAATTCCAAGTATTCTCAAAGTTTAAGCTATGGGAATCACCCTTCACCATGTATAGCAGGAGCTATTACCATTAACACAAATTGTTGAGGATAAACCAAAATTCTAAATCTACATGTCATCATATATGCAAAACAAATTAACCAAAACTTTTTGAACTCACTAAAGCAAATTAAAAACACATATCCAACCAGATTATGGTCATTAAGAAGCTAGATATGCAATTCCACACCATCTACATGTTTAGCACATTCATTAAATGAAAACACCTAATATTATCTCAAGAAACTTACAGTCCGATATGGAAATGAAGTTACATGGCGACCCCCAATATTAATATGGTATCCATCAACACCAGCACGCAGTGTAAGGACAAACATTCTGCCCTCTATTAAAGGGAATGGCCAGGTCATTTCTGGCTTTTGCTCACGTCCTATAAACCGCTTAAACCATGATGTTGTCTTGGACTCTTTAGAGTCTATAATGTCATTCCTCATCCATTTCTCACACCGTCTGTTTCCATCAACTGCCAAATAAAATAATAAAAAATTACAAGGATACAAACATATATATTTTATACATCACCAGAATCACACCATAAACAACTAGAATATCATAAAAAGTAAAACAAAAATATTCATAAAACTACTAAAAATTGAAAGATATAAGACCCTATTACTAAGTTCATGCACATGAGCAATATAACTTATAACTGCAATAACCATGATATGTTTTAAGTTTTACAGCTTTATTAAAAAACACCAATCGGGAAAGTAAAATTATTGTTCTGTTGAACACGTAAGAACCAAGTAGTAAGGTGCACCTATTTTCATTATTCGTTTCCATATTTACAATGATATCAAATGGTTTTCATTTTAAATAATGACAGTGGGGGGGACTCAGTTCTGCAATACTTTTTTCTCTAAGAAAGAAGCTTCAAAATGAATATGAAATATGATATATCATACCAAGCATTTCTTCTTCATCCCCAGATTGCAGACCATCACATCTTTGAGAGGCTCCCCAGTGCATTCTGTAACAGGTATTATGCTCAATTACTGGTCGTTTGCTCCAATCCCCCCTTATTCGAGGATTCAAATGGAGGATCTTTGGAGGATCCTCCCCATCCACTGACTTAAGCCCTTGCAATTCAACCATGAATTGTGAAACTGAAACCAGCTCTCCACCTTTCCTTTTCTTGGAAAGCTGGGGAACATACTCCTTATGAGCATAATGAGGTGTCCCAACCACAGTGATTGAAGAACCAGCTGCAAGCCCACAGGGAAGAAACATTAAATTATCTCCTTTCATCAACTCATCCCCATTCATGGACACCCAAGAAGGGCATGACTCAGGCTTTCCATCAAGGACAGAGCTTTTCACTGGCTCCTTCTCATCAACCTTATCTACTTCCTGCCAAGCCTTCAACCCCAATATCCATGCCTCCTCCGCCATCTTCTCAAGCACAGACAAATCGTTGGTCCTCTTAAATTCCCGCATTATCTTCCCAGTTATCCTACCATACCGAGGCGGAACCTTCATCGTAGACTCCGAAAGACGCTCTTTCTCCTTCTTTGGCTCCGTGTTTGGCCTCAAGGGGGCATCCTGGTCCCCATTATCTTCCAATCTCCTGTGAAATGCGTCTCTATAAACAGAACTCACAATAGACTTGCTCAAATCTGAATCTTCAGAGTCCCAAACAGCTACCCCTTCCAACCTATTATAACTCTCATCCCCACTTAACGTTGACACAATTCTTAAAAACTGAGGAAATTTACATGACACAAACAGCAAGTACAACACCCCAATGCCAAACAAAAAGTGAGACAGTCTAAACCTCCGCGAGTTAGGAGGATCACTTTTCGTTTTCTTCATCTCCAACAAAACCACACTCTACAAACACAAAAACACTCTCCTCTCCCCACAAGACCAAATTTGGAAGCAACCCCACATTCAAATTCTCAACAAAAATGTAAAGGTCCTACATTAGGCAACGGAGCCAGACATTTTCACAGGAATCAGAAGAACCAAACCTCAGCGATGCGGAAGAGATCGAGCTTCGGAAACCAACCAATGTAACAAGGAATCAACAAATTGGGAAGAAACCCGTTTCAATTGGACCCGGAGAACCATTAAAGCTTCAAGCTTTAGACAGAACTCCGCGAAAAACTCGATCTCCGCCCTGAACCCTAATACACTCACTACCCTGTAAGGTGAATGGCTATGAGCCTGGAAATGAACGCTGTAATGATGACATTTGAAAACGAAGGAGACGGGACCCAGAATTTAAAATAATAATAATAATAATAATAAAATAAACGAAGAAGAAATTACTTAAAAACAGAAAATGAATGTTCTTCACTTTATTTTATTATTTAATAATTTCTTATAACAAAATTCCGATACTAACTGTGTTCCCTTTTTAATGTCCAGATTTCATTCGTGAAGACCATTTCGAATTTTGTATTATTGCAGTTACCTACGACCAAGGACAACAAATATTAATAGTGACATAAATAATCCTATGATAGGATATTTTATAGTTTAAATTTACAGAAATTATTAATTACACGTTATGTATAATTTCAAATAAATTATTTTTATTTTTACTGCAGTTTCGTTAGAAACTAATCAACCTATTTATAATTCTATTTAAAATTTTGTACTTTTCACAAATTTTAATTAATGATTAAGAGGAAAAATAAATTTATGTTAATATCTCTGCAATTATTAAAGAGAACTAAAGTCATTCGTAACTATCTTCTTTTTACATAAAGTTGCATTTTTAATTTGCTTATAATTTAGTTTTCATGTAAATATAATTTGCAACATAGTCAATTCAAATTGTACTTTTAAATTTTTATAATATATAATTTTTTCACTTAATAATAACATTAACATATTAACCATACATTGATAAGATATAATTCAGTCAATCATTTTTTTTTCACCACTTCATATTTCTAATTTTATTTTTACAATAAAATATTTACTTCCCACTAAGATCAGAAAAGCATAACAAGGGACAAATATAGTATGTTTTATTTAACTGAAAATGTTTTACCACAAATGAAAAGGAACTTTTTAATCGAAAAATATATATATGAATGGTAATGGAGATATGAGCAAGACAAAATATAAGTTAATTTCCATCATTAAGCAGGAAAATTATTCAAATATAGTTTATCCTTCATTTTCTTTAATATATATTTTTGGTAAAAGCTTTTTTGTTTTTATCGTTTTGGGCATATGTGCCTTGCTTCAACACTAATTAGCTTTTTCTGGTGTTTTGGTACCTTGTTCAACTTTCTTTATTAGTTGAGGGAGCCACGTTCACGTTATTTGCCGTCTTAAGTTTCTTGGTATGTAAGAAGTTTGCATCAAACAAAGGAAATAACTTAAAATATCAGTTAGCAGTATTTTCTTCAACGATCTTGAGTTAGCAAATTGACAAGGTTATTCTTTACCTATGTAAGATTAAAGTTAGATGCTAACTTAAATCTTATCTTTCATCTATTATAGATCTTTTCTTTTCAATTGGAAATATCCTTTTGTTAAAAAAAGAAAAAAAAAAAGAACTTGTTTGAAAGTTTATATAGCATAAAAATATGTTTAAATTGTTATGTAGTTCAAATTATATGTTTAGTTATATTTTTAAACAAATGAAAAATATAAATTTTAATTCAAATAAAAATTTTATAATTTATTATAATTTTTTCTTCCAATATCAATATTAATATAAAAATACAATCACAAAATTATTATAATTTATTTTAATATAATTTATTATGAAAAATTTAAATTTATTATAAAAATATTAGATAAGATAATTTATCATTTTTTCCTATTATAATTAATTAGTTAAAAAACCTATAAAATATTTCATTTTATTTTCTTTGTATTCTTTTTTTAAAAAATTAAAGTAATTATTTTTATATTATTTTTATCTTAATTTTAATAAACTAATAATCACAATTTTTAATAACTATAACAGAAAAAAAGAGTGTTATTAGAGAAAACAAAAAAAGTGTTATTTCAGAAATTAAAGAATAAAAAGTGTTATTAAAGGAAATAAAAAATAAAGAGTGTTATTAAGAAAAATAAAAAATAATAAATAATAAATAAAAATATGTTAGTAAAGTAAAAAAATAATAAATAAATAAGTTAGCCTATTAGTTGAATTTTTTTTAAAAAAGCTTAAATCACTTTTCCCTACAATAATAATATTTATTGGTGACTACCATGGATTAACTCGTGTGATTAAAAAGAATTTTCCAAACAATAAAGAAGGTATGTTTAACAAGTTAGGTAATCCACTTCACTAAGTAATTCATCATATGTTCATCCTTCTATTACTTAATTACTTTTAAGCTATATTTAAATCAATAAAAAAAGGATAAATAGTATTATTTGATATTTTTAAAAGATTTGGAATAGAGTTTTTCAAATGATATTTGTTTCATTTTACTTTACTTTATAACTTTATTTTAATCATGAAGTACAAAATATAATAAAATGTTATTTATTTATTTTTTATTACTTTATTTTCTTTTCCAATAACATAATAACATTAATAATAATAATAATAATAATAATAATAATAATAATAATTATTATTATTATTATTATTATTATTGGTATACCATAAAAGTATCTAAATTTGTATTTACTTTATTACACCTATCATAAATATATAAGATATTTTTTACATATTTTCAAATTTTATAAATTTTGTTGTACATTTATTATTAGTGTTTGATGTAGAGCATTTAGTACATTATCTTTATGACTTTATAATATTTTCTCTCAAAATATCTCAATACATTTTGAATGTATTAACCATAAAATTGTAAAAGTTTCTTCTATATTCGATCTCACATAATTCTTATCTAGTCTTAGTTGTGATCATATCTTTCTTCTCAATTTCATAATCGAAGTAGTGATTTCGACTTCTTATTTAAGTCATGTCATGAGATGTTATGAACATGTTGTTTACATACAACATGTGCGCAAACTCACCATTTTTCACCTTATATAGCTTGAGGAAAGAATATTCAAGGGGTTAGTAAGGAGTGATCATGAGGGCAAAGCATTTTCACTTGTACTTAGTCAAACTTGACTGGTTTGGATGTATTTATTGTGACAGATGAATCAGTATAAATTACTGTGCATAATTTCTCTCTTTTCTTCTTTTATTATTGCATGTTATAATAGTATGAGTTAATCCCAGAAGGAAAGTTGATGTATGGGAATCTATTAAAATATTTTATTTAACCTTTTTTTTAAGTTGAGATGTACTTGCAAAGATTTCCTCTTAAGTCATGTTTTCTTAACGTATCTTCATTAGTAAATCATGCATCACACGTTGTATGTCAAACAAAAGAATAATAGTTTCATCCCTAATCAAAATAGATTAGAAAATAGTATAGACAAATTACTCACTTGAGTTAACCAAGTGCATATTATATAACATATGAGATGAAAAAGTCTTTGATCCGATGTGTCACAAATAAATTGCCCTCTTATTATTTTAAATTAAACGATATTTAGCAAAAAGTTTTTGAAATTATTTAAATCGCAATTCAACCTTTCTTTGTTGTGATTCTCTTATTCTTCACAATTTCTATGATATACAATATGTTAGGCGTGCATATAACAAAGCAACAACTAACAGTGCCAGAATTATTGCTATATACAAAGATATGATAAGAAACTACAAATTAGCATGTAATGATATTAGTAATATGCAGGAAGATTAATGAAATTGTCAAGCTTCAAACAACTAACAAAGTCTTATACAATAAAAACAAGGAACTGAAATAGGACTTTGAGATAATAAAAAAAAAACACAGACCTTGAAAAGGTTAGAAAGGAACTGTTCGTAGTTAGAAAGAGTATAGGTAAAAAAAAAAAAAAACCCTTAAAAACTTATAATAACCAAATGATAGAAGATATGCTATCAGAAAACAGTACTCTTAGAGAAGTTTTATCCCAATCAAACATTAGCGTGAAATACCTAGATTTATTAATAAATAATTCTAGGAAATCTCTTGATAAAATAGGGATAGGATATTAACCTAAAATTGAAATTAAGGCTCATGCATCCTTCATTAGACTATTTACAGTAATATCGTCCAGTGGAGCCTATGATAAGGAGCCACGGAGAAAGCTAACAAAATAGGACCTATATAGGTATGGGTATCTAAAACAAAGATAATTCCTTTACATATGTGATTAATCTAAAGGTTTAGTTGCCTCTAGAAAGGGTGTTTTGAACTCAAATTGCAGAATGTAAACAATTTAAAGGAATATAAAAGTAAAGTGTAAGGGAAAGAAAAGTAGACACATATTTATACTAGTTTATCCTATAACCAGGACTACGTCCAGTTCCCTTAAGCAAATCACTTAAGAGATTTCACTAAATGAGTTTTAACACCTCTCTAGGAATAAATATTATTAATCATCTTTAGGTATGAGTTTTGACACCTTTCTAGGAACGAGTATTCTACACTTCTCTAAGTAATGAGTATTAACACCTCTCTAGGCGACGAGTATTCACACCTATCTAGGCAACGAGTATTCAACACCTATCTAAGCAAACCCATTCTTAATCTCTAAGATTAAGACCTCTCAATAATGAGAAAAACCTTCTTAATAGAGAAAACAATAAAAGCTCACAAGGTATACTTCACAAAATAAAGAATTTACAATGGTTTAGCACACAACCCTCTTTCTAATTTGCTCTCAATAATAACATATGATCAATGAAACTCTCAATAATTTTCTTATAATGTATGTATGTGTGTGTTCCTTGTATGTATCATATCATTCACATGTTTTATCTTTATCTTCAAATTTTTTATATAACCTTTGAGTGATGACCTTTGAAGTTTGTATCTTCTCTAAATGGCAACTTCAACTTCTGCACTGATGAATATCTTCAGTATATTCTTGATTTTCAATCAACTGATAACATTCCTTTGTCATTTCAAATTCGAATGTTAAGACTTTATGTATTAATTTCTTTCTCCATGAGTCTCTAAATGGCAACTTCTGAACTGATGAATATCTTTTGTATATTATTGATTTTCAATCAATCGATAACATTCCTTTGTCACTTCAAATTCGAACATTGAGACTTGATGTATTAATTTCTTTCTCCATAAGTCTTATTCTTATCTTTGCCTTTTCTTCTCTCAAACGTTAAATATGAAAACTTTAGCTTTGATATAATCTTCGTGTCTTTATTACATCTTTGAACCTTGTGAATGTTTTCTTTCTTTGTCACAATTTGAACTTTAAACTCTATTACATCTACGATTGATCACTTTATCACTTGTGCAATTTATTCTTCTTCATTGTTTTTTACGCTTTAAAGGAAACTTTTTATTTGATTTATTCTCAACGTCTTGATTGTATAATTTTTGTATTCAATGCATTCGAATTTCAAATTCTTTGATCATTGAAGCTTTGATTCTTTCTATCACAATCTCTTATGCAATTCTTTTTGTGTAGCTTCATCTTTGTTTGCCAGTTACTTGATAATAAAACTTAATATTTTCTTTACTTCTTGATATAAATATCTTTCTTTTATTTGTATTTTGAATGCATATATCTAATTAAAAAAAATTTGATTGTTCATTGATCGAATTTTGTCCCACTCTGCTTCATTAACTCTATAAACACTTGAAAATGAAATATTTGGTTTGGCATATCTTGTGCGTCTTCTAGTGGTGTAATCCATTATGTAAATAATTTGAACATGGTTGACAATTTGTAATTTGTATTTAAGTACCTGATTCAATCATATAATCATTTATATATCTTTGAAACATAATCTTTCGAATTATAAAAACTTTCTAATCTAGATATTAATGTAATTTCCAAACTTTCCAAGTCTGTCTGAATTTTAAATTTTAAATGTTGAAGACAAATCAGACTTGAATAAAATTCCATTATATCAAAATATATTTTTGAACTTCATTTAATATAAAAACAAGTTTTTTGAAGAATAAAAACTTTCTATAACACTATAATCAATATTTTAACGTTGATTAATATTTTTAAAACAAGTTTCAAAATCATTCGACAAATATAAGAGACCAATAATAAAATGTAAATACTAAGTTTACAAAACTTCTTGATGTGAATCTGGAAACATTGCTCAATTCTTCTGATACGTTTAAGAACTGGTTTCATCTGTCATGAACATCAACTAGATCATCTGATGCTCTTCAGTCGTTTGACACATTCTTTTAGCATGACTACTTATTATAGGTTCGTCTGATAAATCTTTACAGTGTTAAATCATTTGTTCAGTGTATCTAGATGGTCCAATTAGTTGTTCATCAAGGATATTGTACAGTCTTTGTGTCGTCTGGTATTAATAGTTCTAAGCTTGCAATGAATATAACATCCAAATATCATCTAGTATGTTTTAGCTCAGTCTTTAACATTGACACTATCTTTGCACGTTTTGCTGATCCATGTAGGTTGGTTGTATCAGTTCGGCTGGTGGTCTTAATCCTTCATCTAATAAGTCTTTTGTTATGTCTACATACTTATTGATTTGATTAGACCTTTTACTTGTCTTATAATATTTGTTATCATAAAAACTCATATGACTCTCTTATCATAAGATCGTTTGAGAGATTATATCATTTCGTTCAGTGACGTAACATAATGCAACAAAGAAAGCCCCCTGTTATAGTACCTGAATAGTGGTTGCTCATGACACATGACGAGAGAAAGACATATATTCCAAAGCTTCTAGATAAAGAAACAAAGGATAGGTAATATTTGGAGGACACTCATGGTCAGTTAAGTCTGAAATCTTCTTTGATCATTAATGATGTGTTGTTGGTAGACGATCTTAAATACAATCTATTGAGCATAACTCAATTGTGTGACAAATAGTGTAGTGTGATTTTTAACAAGAATCAATGTATACTCAACAATAAGGATGAGACTAGATTGTCTGTTGCCAATAGATAAGATAATCTTTATAAAATTGGTATGGACGAGCTATCAACTCAAAAGGTTTACTGTCTAATGACTCTTAAGCATCTTCCTTCATGTAATTTAATCATTTTCCTATAAATCCAGTGTTTCTTGTTCACATTTTAGACAAAATAAGATAAATTAGTGTAACTTTTCATTTTCATACTCAAGTAATCAATTATTAACAAAACCTAATAAAATAAATAAATAAGTATAATTCAAGTTTAGAAATAGTTAATTTTATAATAAAAATTTGTTCCAAAAGACAATAAAAATAAATAATATCAATATGTAACAAATAAGAGAACAATTGTCAATTTATCTTCTCCGACATAAACAATAGTTAGGTTTACTATGTTATTTATGTCATTTTGATTAAAATAGATAATTTCATTAAAAGTTTGGATAGAATTATCTTATTTTATAATATATATTTAGACAATTATAGCTATATATATTTAGACAATTATAGTTATGTTGTATATTTACCATACTCAACATAAATTTATATTGGATTTGATTATTAGCGATATTAATTATGTTAAATTTGATTATATTCAATGTAAAGATCGATACTTAACCATCTTATCTGTAAATAGCACAACTGTTAATGTAAGAAAATATCCGTATTGTATAGTTATTGTAGTTGTTATTTGATATTAAGATAATTTTTTACATCAGTTAAAAATCAACATAAATGAACTTTTGTTGTTTTAACTCTTCCACATATATATTGGACTTTTATATAATATAATTTGAGCTTAATGAAAGAACTTTTCTTTATACAGTGTGATACAATTTTTTAACGTATCTCCACTCCGGACAGCACTATATAAGTCTTCCGCATGAAATCATGATTTTTGGAAAAGTGAATTGTATACTCTCTAAATAAAAAATAATAATTATATTTTAATTATTGATCAAAGGCCTAAATCTTATATCTAATCGTGCCAAATATTTTAAAGATTTTTTTTACAATAATTTTTAATTACTTTATTTGAGTAAAATATGCAGTTGAGTATGTTCAAACTCGGCCATTGATTAATTTACTACGTAGATCTTCATGTTGTGCGTGATTAGTAATAATCTTAAGGGTATTACTTTTTTCAATTTAATGTTTCAGGCTTATTATATAGTTCACAAATGCAACATTATATGAACAGAAGTATCTTCTACCAAAGGTAGTTTAACGTAGTCTGAAATCTTATTAAAATTATTCAATTTGATCTTTTTCGTTATAATGGTTTGATAAGGTGATAATTATTTGGTATGGACACATGCACCATCTAGCATGTGGTATCCATGTGTATGTCATATGTACATTTACATCTTTTAATTTATTACCCTTTTAATGATATAATAAAATTAGAGATTACATTTAGAATGGAAAATATTGGAATTACAAGTAGTATTATTATAAAATTAAAATATAATGCAGCTACACGTTTATAATTATTATATTACTCAAATATAATGTATAATATTTCATTAATAGTGTGCTTTATTGTAAAAGTATATTTAATCAGGACGCTCATAGTTACATATGTATAATAAAACAATAGAAAAATGAAGCCATGTTTTCATTGGTTTAACTACTCCAATTTTCGACAAAATTATTTTCCAAGTCAAAAAATACTTATATTTGACTGAAATATAATTGAAGGATAGAACTCAGTTTATTCCTATGGCCTACACTATCTAATTGATTCCTCAGCTAGATCTCAAAATCATTTGTGCACTAAAATATCATATTTTGCACCATTATTTAACTTCCAACAATTGGTATTCCGTGGACCAAAATATATTACTATAATAAACTTTACTTATTGAAAATTACTAGAATGGAAGAGTACTTTTAATAAAAGTTTAAAACTTTTAATTTCTTAATCATAAATACTTTCCATAAATATCATTCATGTTTAACATTGTTCAAAACCCCCCACTCGACCATGCTTGGAATGTGGCCCCATTAGTAAAGTGTGGATTCTTCCTTAGGATTTTCGCATTCAAATTTAAAACAAATATCCTTTCAAATGTGTTTTCTAATGGCAAACAACCCTTCAAATGTAGTATTAGTATATTTTACAACTACCAATATGTAATACATTTTATCAATAATATACTGCATAAACATTTTCCTAAACATATTAATATTATATTAATTATATATAAATCTATTTCATTTATAAATTTAAATTTAGTGATGATTTCATCCATCCATAATTCACATATTTCTTATATATAAATGATGTTTCTATGTATAAACATATTCATAAATATTATATACGCAAACATTTATTACGAGATAACTAGCGTACACATACGACATAATATTTCTGTCGTGGATAATATTGATGAATTATTCTGTTTACATATCAATCTATTTTCATTTGTAATTCGTTGGTATCCATTTTGTGAGGGAAAATTTGATTTTTTTTTTTATTGTGCAACCATACATAATAAGTTATATATCCTATAAAAAAAATTTATATAATATGTAAAAATAATTGATAAAAATGGACCAAAAGACACAGCCTAACTAGCATGGAAGGATACACAACCCTTAATGATGAATACAAATATCCACAAAGGAATGATCATTGAGAAAAAATGTTGATCTCATCCAAATCTGAAATGCTACTAGTATGGCATATTTCCTTTTCCATGTAACGCTGAATATTTTATCTGCAACCTAAAACCAAAACATTACAATTTAGGTGTTTCAAAATTTCCCCCATCTTTTATTGTATTGAGGGAACACGATTGACATCTCATGCACGCTGATTATTTGTTGAATGATACAAACTGATCCACGTAACCAGTTTGATATAAATTATTGTATTTTACATGATATTTCACTTTCTTTTTTTTGTAATGGTGAATTTTTAATCAAATGAATTTTATTTGTTTGTATTCATACTTAAGTATTGTGCGAATAAATTTGTTTCCATAATATCTGATAAAAATAATGATTACAACACCATAAAAAACATGAAACAAGAAACACATATTTTCATTTCACACCCAAAGAATAATATGAAAATTTCTCACTTAAAAATAAAGCTAAGTGATAAGTAATACAGGGAGATCCAAATCACTCCACCCCTTAAATGACAGACTTGATCATACAAAACCATGATATATAGTTTATATAATTCATCCTCCCTTAATATGACAAAAACCGTGATAGAACCGAGTTCAAATTTCAAAATAAACTATTTCAGATGTGGTTTGAAATATTGACATATTTTTTATATTTTTTTCTATAAAAAAAAGTTTCCTGAAAACAGATATTTGAAGACATATTAAACTGCAGTAATTGGGTAGAACTGTATATGGTTTGAGAGCCTAAAAAACAATGTTTTTCAAAATGAAATCTCTATGAACAGTATTAATATGTTATTATTAGCACATTAAAGGTGTATCAATCCAAAGAAATGGTAGACATGTGTAAGTGCATGAAACAGACAAAAGTACAGAAAGAGAAATCCGTGATTAATTAGGGTTTAACAATTATTAATGTAAATAATAGGGATTAGAGATTTGACATGCGTGAAGACAGAATGTTGAATGTAAGGGGTTGTAGGTCCATTTTCACAAAACCAGATATTATGAAAATGATTACCGAGTCTGGTGATTAGCAAACACGTATAATAACTTGAAATAAAAATGATCTAATGAGATATTTTCTTCTCCTTTTCCATGCGTTAGATCTCTTATGTCACCCCAGACACAGCAAAGAAAAAAATCTATAGGGCTGCTGGCATGCTTTCATGCTTTGGAAAATGGCAAACATAGAGGGCGTAAAAACACAAACATTTAGTCAACATGTTTCTCTCTCTCTACCAATGGTGTGCTCTAATTCTTAGGGGATGCTTGGTTTGTTTTTGAAAAGGGACATTGTGGATAAACCCTCTTCATCTTAGCAATAATTGTGATTAGTGACCCGATCAACTTTGCTTAATTAGTCGTATTCATATCAAACTCCATCATGATTATGATAATCATGGGCTCCACCCTTCCATTTTTCGTTAGGGTTGCATCCTCATCTATATACTGCTCTTGCCATGTAAGTCCTAAATTGAAAATTAATAGGTGGCGTTGCGAATAATTCTATCTTATCTTCAACTTTTGCCAATTAGCCATATGCACTTTTTCAAATATATAGGATAAATTTCACTACACATCAATCCTATTACAAGATTATCACACATCGTTTGAATTTTAAATAATAACATAGAAACACATACTTTGATCATATCCCTTTACTTTCCCTTTTTCTCCGGACAAACATGAATCAATATAAGAAAATATGTAAAGAGAAAAGTTTGCATGCAAAGATAAGAATGATCCCTGTTAATATTACTAGTAAATAAATAAATAAATAAATAAATATATATATATATATATATATATATATATATATTTGTTAGGGACTGGAAAATAATTAATTCGTTCAATATGTGTATTCATTTTATTTGTGTTAGTTTATAAGTGACTTTCATGTGCTTATTTAATTTCTAAATGAATATTGACTCAGTAAAAGGCTCGTTAACATTGACTTTGTCCAAAAACAATTTACTTCTGAAAATAGATAGGTGATTTCAACACAAATTTAAGATGATAATTAAGAAAATCAATTTGTTGTGTATTACTAGAGTAGAATTGTAATTGACACAAAACTTGATATACTCCTATCAAGATATTATGTCTTTTCATGTTGTAAAAGTATTATTTAAAGTCTCACGATGCAATTGTTTCCTCGATAAATAATATTATAAAATATGTTCTCAGAATCTTTATTACATAATAATTTGGTAAATGACGACTAGCCTTTACAATTTTTTCATTACTATTTGAAACTTTAAAATCAATTTTCATTATTATTTGAAACTTTAAAATCAATCAAAGCACAAGTTGTGGTGTATTTTATGGGGCTTACACTTGTTAAAATAGATGAATTTTATGTTTAAATATATCAATGGATGTTATATTTCTATCGCTCAAGTATCAGTAAGAGCTTCGGAGTAGAAACAGTAATAACTTTAGCAATGAATGTTCATAAATTATTTTTATAAATTAAATCAAAATGCTAGAACAATGAGGTTGCATATGAGACCTTAATAATCCGATTGGAAAGATTTTTGTTTAAGAAAAAAAGTGTATTTATGAGAAGATTTACAGTTAATAATAAAACAAGATAATAAAGAATATAAATATGAATTCAAACTTGCTCAAATACTTTTGATGTACAAATTCTAATTGGAAAATTTGATGCAATTTATTTTGAGTATGTACATGGAGTTTAACATAGAAGCAAATGATTTAGCTTCTAAGTATAAAATTTCAAGAGAAAATTTTGAGAAAATGATTCAAGTCCAAGGAAAGTTAGAAAAAAATAACAAAAAATATTATTTATAATCTGGCATCAGATAATTAAAGAAGAGATCGTAATAAGATATTTCAAAGATTTAAATAGCCAAAATCACAAAAAGATAAATACCAAACTCCTTTATGTTATTTTAGGTCATGAATTATATAAAAAAAAAGTATTGAGGATATCTTTTAGATGATACTTTTTTCTTTTATCGATAATAAAAAATATATATTAAAAGAGGTAATAAAGTTATCATGATAAATGAATGTATAATAAACACCAAAGTGACAACAAGAAGAAAAAACAAAACAGTTAGTGCTTCAATAGTACTGTATGTTTATACAATTGCAAAATTCCAACCCAAAACCAAGATACAAATTTGATCCCATACCCAACTAAAAAATAAAAACCACAACTAAAACCTATTTAGAGCTTAAATCCTAAAACTTAAACTAAAAACAGCAGATACAAGATGTTTGGGTGATACTAAAGCCTATTTTTTCTGGTTGAATATACAACGGAACTTGTGGTGCTCTTACGGTAGAAGATCAAATGAGATGGACAATTTTGTGACAAGATATATTATTGGCCTTCAATTTTAAAAGATTGTGTTGAATATGCTAAATCTTGTGAAGAGTGTAAATGATTTGGTCGAATATCTTCTGATGAATTCCAAAAGTCATGACCATAAAATATATCCAGATTCACCTAAAGATCATAGATTGATTATTATAGTTGGCCGATTATTTCACAAAATGATTTGAAGCAAATCTATTAAAAGATGTTGAAAGAAAAAAAAATGTGAATTTCAATTTAAAACACCAAAATCAATAATACAACAAACGGAGTACAATGTATACTGGTCAAAAGATTGTTAGATATTCAAATCATTAGCCACAACATCTCAACACCATATTACACTCAATCAAATGATCAAGTGGAGCCATTAATAAGTTTTTATTAATGAACCAAATGCTTATGAAAAGCATGCGTAAGAAATTAGAGCTCATGAATGGTGTTCATGACAAAGGCTCGTGATATAAAGGAGCATGTGGAGAGTAAATTCAAGGATTGTTTGTTCTCTATGACAACAATATCGTAACCTAGCACCCTAGTAGATTTATGCTCAGACGAAGAAAAATGCAACAAACGAAAGTAGAATCATCTGAGTTAGCAACGAGTTATTAATGGACAACCATTAGTAACTTTTAAACACATTAAAAGGAATTCATGGTGAAATGAGAATTCCATTAATGAACGTCACCCCAAGGGATCAAAATATCTGGTAGTGCATTTATTGATACTTAAAACCATGTTTCCATCGACGTGGTAAAGGGAAAAACCTAACCGTCATTTTATTTCAAATTCCTATTCTTCAAAGAAACCCTTTCGTATCTCTCAAGCTTTCTCTTACGTGCCTATATTGAAAAAGAAGTTTCAATCCTTGAGACCAACTTTTCTTTCCATCCCTCTCTAAAACCCTAACCATAGAAGATTAATGGCTCCTAAGAAAAATAGTCTATGGTGAGGCAATGTTGATGTTTCCTGAACCCTAGTTCATACCAAGAAAATTCATTGACATCAATAATATGGAACGTGTTGAATATCCGTTAGATAAAATCTTTGTCCAGTGGAATAGGTACTGGCCTTAAGAAACTACTAGAACCATGAAACCTATTGCTAATTCTGGTCTAATGCACAAGAGCAATAATCACCTTAATCTATGAAATTGATTTAAACTTATAAAAAGAATAAAACATGAGTTAAGATTAAAGTGACTTCCTAATAGTTAACAAATTACTTAATATTGCCGAACAAACCAGAATCCACGAATATCGAATGTACTATTAATCTAACTAAAGACCTGAATGGCATTATCATATCTTTGACGTTTTATCGGATCGTTGCCGTACATGCTTGCACTGTCACCATTGGCTATGCCAGCAAGCTAGTGGCATTCTTTTTCCCGAAATTGGTAGCTCATTTAGATTGGTGCGTCCGTATGTTTTGGCTTTATTTAATGAAGCCAATTTAAGTGAATCTGTACACAAAAAACCATGAATCTAGCTACAAGAGATAGATGTGACCACCTCTGCCCAAGAGCAAAGATCCTATCAAATACAACTTTTTCCAAGGTTCTCATTTTAACTAATGCTGCTGGACTTGCGTCCTTGTGCACTTTAGTAGCTTCATGGGAGATATTATTGTAACATTAAATCATAGGCTAAATTCTACTTATAGTTTTTTTAACTTTTATTTTCTTATCTTTTAAAAAATTCATATAATTTTTTATGTTTTAAAGGGATTGAGAAACTGAGCATATTAGTTAAAAATTGACTGTTTATTATATTGTTTAGACAACGGTTATAAAATATTGTCACTATGTAGGACCAAGTTTATTTATTTATTGTTTATATTTAATTATGTTTGAAAAAACACTTTTTACAATGTTGTTAAATATTAAAAAGTTTTAAACTTCAGGCAAGATTTTCAAATTGATTTTTATTTTATATTTATACATTTATAATATTTTTAAAATTTTAATTATTCATTTATATATAATATTTTGAAATTGTGTTATAAATATAACATTTTTTTCAAATACAATATACATAATAATTGAATCAATAATTATATGAATAAAAATCAATAATAATAATAATACTAAGAAAAAATCAATAACAATGATATTAAGAAAAATCTATTTAATATGCAATTTGAATGTGTTTGTGTTACATATTCCGAAAATACTTAAACAAAAATTTTAGTCATTCAAAGTAATTAAAATTATGATATAAGTCTTCATTCATCCGTTTCCTCCTCTTCTCCAATATTATCTTGAAGTACAACCTAAAATTAAACATGCATAAAATAAGTAAAACAATAACTAATAGTCTTATTTAAATAAAATTCTCATACAATGGTGTCTAAAGTAGATGAAGCAAAGAAGATGAACAAAGTGCAAAAGTGAAGAGATTAAGTATACAACAAATTGAGTGCAACTTAAGTACATAATTCTCATGTATTCCATAATAAATAGTACATAACGGTCAATAATAAAGATTGGAGCAAACAAAAGGACGACACTGTTAAAGATTGGTGTAAAAAAGAGAAATCTCATCTTTTCATCATATTGAAATCATCAAAAAGCGATATTTGAATGTTACTATGCATCCTCATTCATAATATAGTGTAATATTCCGAAAAACGATAGATAAAAAAAGCTATTTAGACACCAATTTTAGCTATCAAATAAAATGATTGCTAATTGTGACCAAAATAATCACCAAATTAGGTCTTGGTTGCTAAATAACTAAAAAAAAAATATCATAATTGAATTTAGTGATCAATTAAGTCAAGATATTTGGTATCTAATATTAGCTACCAATGTTTTAGTCATTTATATAATTATATTCTAGAATTAAATTTTTAATTCAAATTTAATTTTTTTAGATAAAAGTGTTAAGTGTTTAAAAAAACCCTTTAGGTCAAATCACTTTCCTCTTCTACTACACAACTTAGTTTCTTTTTTCTTCGCACTTGGTTTCTTCTCCCTATTGTCTCCGCCGAACAACTCAGTGTCCATTCCTTTCTTCTCTGCACTTGCTTCCTTCTCCTGCAATTGCCTTTCATATCCATTTTTTCCTTCAATTTCGTTTCGTCTCTCCCCTTACCGTGGTTGTCGAAGTTGGGTTCACTCAGTTCTTTCACCTTATCCTCCCTCACTGGTGGTTGTCACTGTTCTCGTTTTGGGTTGGGAAGGTAAAGGCTTTATCTTCATTTTCAATTTATTTCTTTATTTTGTCATTTAATCTCCGTTTTTATGGGGTATTAACTTCTAGGTTTTCACATTTTGTGATTTTTGTAGGTTTTTGCTACCATTGGAGATTTCTTTTGTCCCTGACTTTCCTCAACTCCGTTTTCGGTCTGTCCCCTCACCGTGGTTTTCACAGTTTGGTTGGCTCAGTAGAACAAAACCTTCCAAAAATCACTCTATCTTAGGCATCTGTAAGTCCATTGGAACAAAACCTTGCTCAACCCTTGTTTTTGTGTCTTTACTAATTTCTTGTGAGGATTTAGGGTTGAGGAGTAAAGTATTATTTTTCCAACTTTTTACAAGATTTATTGTATGAAGTATAAATTTGTTTTTTAATTTTCTTTTTCTATTATCAGTGAAATATTATTCTATTTTTTTCTATTATTGTGCTTTATGTTTGTGGTTTTGGAATCCAAGTTATTATTATCGTGATTGTGACATATGGATCTTCTGAATACTTTCAAGATAGGTTGAACTGAGACAATTAGTGTGTGTTTGCTTCTGCTTGAGAAAAACACAATCTTTTTTTTTTCTGTCTAGCTCTCTGAGAGCTTTTGAAAAGAAAAAAAAAGCATGTTATTAAGAAAAAACAAGTGCCCATTTTTAATGTTCTACTTATGTGCGGGTTCTCAAACACGTTCTTTACAGAACCAACATCATGATTCTAATTTTGTTCTCATGCTGATTGCAAGAATGAAATTTATTGTTTCATTCTAAAGAGTTCAGAAACCATGAAAATTTGGACACAATATTGCACTACTCTTTTCCTCTCTGATGAAATTCTTTATTTCTATTATTTTGAAGGATTGAATAATCATGTAGTTTGAGATTGTCAATGGTTATAAACTGAAGATGAACGTGGTTGCTAATTATATATAAATCTGATGATATTTAGTGAAAGCATATAATTTTAATATCAACCATTAAGTAATGATATAATTTTTTTTCATAATGTAAACATTCAAGATTGTTATTTATGATTCACGCTAATTTAAATGTTACTTGATTGATTGTATACTTTCTTTGTTTAAGGATATTGTAACAAAGTTATTCTCATTTTTATAATAGAGACTAGGGGCTTTGTGCATGGAACCGAAACAATTTATTCTGTCACTTTGTGTGAGCCAGCTTCTACTAGCATCAGTGTATTGGTATTTTATATGAGGTTAAAAAATTGAACACTACATACCACGACTACTAGAAAAAATGATATAAATAATTGGATATTAAATTTTTTAAGTTATGTTGTTTTTACTTTTAGAATTATATATTTTATATAATATTTTTAATTTATGGTGGGTGATTATTAAAATTTTGTCATTCAACCTAACACAAACAAACTTTTATTAAAAAAATTTAACCTTTGTGTCGGCCTAGCCATCATAAATATCAATTAAAAACATATAACTTGCGTTGGATTTTGCGCTGACTCGACTGACATAATTTTTGTATCTATTTGTATCATTTAAACCGACGCAACATAAAATAATATTTTTGTATGCATTCATTTTGCATGAGTTTGGTTTATGCTATTTGTGTCGATTTGTTGACCAATGCAATAATATTCAGTAGTTTAACATAAGTTGTTGGCCGATGCGACACTCACACTTTTGTGTCTGCTTTTAGTTGTTTGTGTCAACTTTTGATTTATGTTATTCTCTATTTTTTTTTGTAGTAATAGTTGAGAAAGAAGTTTAAAGTTAGACAATTTTGATTTGTGAATTTATAAACTAGCCTACTTAATATGTGTATATGGTTTATATTTCATGAATTAATTTTTTTAACTTGTTTTTATTTTTTCTTTATAATTTAAAAGAATTACATTTTTTTTAGATTTTTCGAATTTTGTTTCTAAGTTTTTTTTCGCGCTTTTATCATTAAATTTGTACATGTAAAATGTCTAGTGGAATAAACACGTGTCACGAAAAAAAATTAAACGAAGTGAAAACATTTCATTTGAAAAAGTGATAGTAAAATGACATTGTTTTTTTATTTTACTTCTTTTTACAAATTGATAAAATATATAATGGAATGATAAAATGTAAAATTAAATCTATCTTTGTTTATATCAATTACTTGTAAACCAATACAAATGTATAAAAACCAATTTGCTATAACTAACTTTTTTATTTGTGGACTTCTAGAGGATGATCCTGAGCAAACTAAATTGACTTATATACGCTTTAATACCATATACGAACTCATATTCAGCTTTTTGGCCTTTTGTAGAGTGTACAAGTTTTTCTTTGTTTTCCAACTTCGTCATAATACTTTCTTTTTTCTTTCATAAGGATTAGCTAGATCTAAAGTCAACAAAATAGGTATTTTTTAATTCAACATTTCTTTCTAGTTATCATATTTTAAAAATATTCTTATTGTAATTTAACTATAATTTACAACATCAATTATTCTTTTACCAATTATTATGGTCAATTGTTTTTAATGAATTTATATATATATTATATATATATATATATATATATATATATATATATATATATATATATATACTCACGTATATATTATGATGCATAAATAAAAAATTTTAAAAAAAGTTGTATTACAATTTTATTAAGATGAAGAAAAAATATATTTTTAAAAATAATATTAAAAGACAGATAAAAGAAGCTTAAAAAGTAAAAAGTTAATTGATTTAGGAGTACAGATTTTAAAAATATTCTTATTGTAATTTAACTATAATTTACAACATCAATTATTCTTTTACCAATTATTATGGTCAATTGTTTTTAATGAATTTATATATATATATATACACACACACACGTATATATTATGATGAATAAACCAAAAAAAAATAAATTGTATTACAATTTTATTAAGACGAAGAAAAAATATATTTTTAAAAATAATATTAAAAGACAGATAAAAGAAGCTTAAAAAGTAAAAAGTTAATTGATTTAGGAGTATAGGACAATACTGCTTAAACTCACTGAAGTGAGTAATGAAGGTGATTGAATTGGGTTTCACTTATTTTCTTAATGTAATTATTGAATTAAATATCATAATAAATTATCAAAGCAACATGTGCTGATAAGTAATTAATAAATCGTTATTATTGCATATCTATGTTATGATATTTTACTTTTTTATTTTATTTTTAACGTTTAAATATTTTGATTAAATAACTTGTTTAATCTACCAAGCTAGAAGATGGAGCTGGAGTGACATTTTTAATTTGCCATCCAAGTCAATTGAATTAACTCATTTTGAGTTACGACGAACTCGGAAGTAAAAATAACTCTATTGCCTTCATAGGTAGCGTTGGAAAGAAAGAAAAAAAAAAAAAAAAAAAAAAAGAGTAAAAAAGGAGGTAAGTTGACAGGAAAATAAAAACACAGTGCAGATTTTTTTTTTTAATTTTAAAATAGGGATAATGATATTATCATTATTATCATTCCTATATTTATTACAAATGTTATTTTTATTAATTACTAAAAAAATGAAACTACATAGTAAAAGAACATAATTTACTCAACTTATATATATTATTAACCACTGATAAAAATACTCACTTTCAAAACAATAGAAAATAGTTAGAAAATTTAGAAATGCTTTTGAAACACTTCTAAAATATGCAATAGCACAGATAATGAAAGATAATGAAAGTATGCTAGTTTATTTCACTTCAATTAAGTTACGTTTAGTTATTCTTGTGTGTTTTTCAAAAGGATTATATTATAATATAGAAGATTACTTCTTTCACTTTCACTTTCAAAAGGATTATATTGTAAAAGGTTAATAATATTTATTCATTTTACTTCTCACGAGACAAATTAGTAAGAATTTTTGTAATAATAAGTTATACTTTTCACAAGTTTTTACAATTGTTACTATTAATTATAGTAAAGAAATACGCGTTAATTAAATTTATAGTAATAACTCTCTAAGAGAGATATAAAAAAGTAAACACTTATTTTTTTAAAGAATTTCACAAAAGTAAAAGATTTGTAAGGAAAATAGATAATTTTTTTATCTATTAAATGATCTAAAAACTTAGCATGATAAAGAAGTAATTCAACATGAACACCATGTTATATTATTCTACATAAGAACGTTAGTTGTTTCGATATGGTGAAGCTTCTATTTTATGTGTTAAAGCTTTATTAAAATTGGTATGTATAAACAAGTTTGGGCACAAAAAAGCTTACAATTTTTATTGTAGATAAGTTTTATCGGAAGAGGTCAGGAATTGATGCAGATGAAATACCACTTTTTTCATCCTCATTAAACCTATGAAATTTCAAAACATTTAAAAAGTTAAAACAAGATAAAAGGTTTATAAAACTAAAAAATTTAAAACCTATCTTCTTATAATCACCTTCATACTGATACAATCTGCTTGAAAACGGATAAAAATTAACTCTTAGAAAGCTAAAAAGAAGATAGATTTTTTTTAAGAGATCATAATATTTATAAAATAAATAACTAAATTTTTTAAAATTTTATTTTATATTCTTATACATAACTTAGAGTTTAACCTTTAAATAAATAACTAAAATAATTAAAATTCTATTTTGTATACTTAAATATAACTTACCATTTTAATCTTTATTTTTGTAACCATTCTCTACTAAAGAGAAAATGACGTCATACTATTTGAAACTATAAATCTGTAACTTTTTTTTAAATGTATAATCTATAATTTTTATAATCTTTAGTAAATTTTAACTTATTATTAAAATATATCAAGTTATTTTAAAAGTAAGTGTCATTGTTTACTCTTAAGTTTAATTTTTTAATTTAATGCTTTTAAAATTAACTCACCTTTAATCTTTAACTAAAAATAAAATAAAAGTTTAAGATTAAAAATTTAAAACAATTTTAAAATAACTTAATTACTCCACTTACAAAATGGTTTGAAAATATATTAATATATACTTATCCCGACTCTCTTAAAAAACATATATCTCTTGCTGCTAGATCAACACAACAGTTAACAACAGAAAAGAAAAGAAAAGAAAAGAAAAAGAAGTAACAAGAGAATAGGTTCTGTGTTTCATGGTTCTGCCCCATTTCCATTGCTGTATTTTTTCAGTTTTTACCATCATCATGTGCTGCATGATGTTAGAGAAATGATGATTTTCGTGTAAGATAAAAGGCCATTGACACTTTTTGACTTTGTTGCCTATTACCTATTGCCTATTGGGCATGGAGAGTTCAGGTTGAGTCTCGGAGTTGGAACAGATAATTGCATTGACAAAATTACATCTGCAAGCTGCCCAATTCCACCTTTGAATGAGTGCTTCTCCAATAACTTCCCTTCCAATGATGCTCAAGATCCTCAACATGCTATTGCTACTCCTCCTTATCCTACCTTCCATGCATGTTAAATCAACCCTACTTTTCTTCTTCCTTCATAATTAATATTAATATCAATGCCATCATATAAATAATCTTAATATAACTAATAGCTTCTTTTTGTTTCCACTAGACTAAGCCAACTTTCTACACTGTTTTTCACCTTCACTCTAGCAGTAACATGTTGTTTACTGCTGTAAATGAAGTAAACCCACTTCAATGCTTTGACCTCAGAAATTAAAGGGTTAGTTTAGTTTTACAGCAATCATTAAAAGTAAAACTAAATGACTCATTTGTTGTTTAAATGCTTGGAATGTTAATTTAGTTTTAAAAAAATTAAAATACTTATTTTAATCACTAAAAATATAAAATGTCCTCTAAATCAGGTTTTGGGTAGTTTTTTAAAGAGTGAAATATTTAATTAAGTTTCCAGAATGGTAGAAAGTCTTAAAATTTACATGTTATGATTAATTTTTAAAATTATTATATTATTAAAATATAATTTTAAAAACTTAAAAAGTATTTTATCATTAAATTGTTATATATGTGAAGATTAAATTGAATTTTTTATTTTTTTAAGAGTAAAAATGACTTATTTACCTTCAAAGCTATTAATTTCTAGAAATTATTAACGGTCATTTTCACATTAAAAAAGGGAAAATAATTGCACGAGGGCAGCTGTAGTAAAGAACAGTGAAGGTAACCCTGATGGTATTTCCACATTAATTCTTTAACACCAAAAAAAAAATGTCATATCACATTCACATGTGTACATAAATACTTGACTAGATATAAAGAAATAATGAATAAATATTTATATAAAAAAGCAAAATGCCATCAACTGTGAAACGTTCTCCTCTTCCCTTTTTCTCTCCCTAGAAAAGATAAATCATCTGACACAGAAACACACTCTCTTTCTCCTCCTTAAAAAACACCCAAAAACAATGGCGCTTCTGTCTTCATTCTTTCAAGCATAGAAAGAGAAAAGTAACAGTAGTAGCACGACCACAGTCGCTGCGCCGAAACTGCTACCCATTTTCCATTAACTTGGAAAAACAAAACCCGACCCGTTTTTTTTTTTTCCTTTTTTTTAATCTCTAAAAGGAGGTGTGTTACACACTGTTTTCTTGTCCGCTCCGTCAAAAAGGAACAAGTACCTACGCTTGTAACTGTGGTCGTTTTCAGTTGCAAGTTTGGTTCAGTTTTTTATCTGCTGTAGAGAGCGTGCTTGTGTTGATTCAGAGTCCATCTTGTGCTTTTTTTTTTTCCCGGCTTTGCCTGAGATCCGTTACCCTTTGGGATTTGTAGCTCCTTTCGCTGAGATCTGTTTGCTTTTGGAGTTTCTTTGCTTGTTTGGTTTCTGGGTTGTGCTTGGTTTTCCGAGTTGTTACGGATTTTGTTGGTGATATATAAAGAAAAGAAAAAAGATACTGGTGGGTTACTTGCTCTTGGTGCTTCAAGCGGTGTAGGATGAAGTGTTTGGTTGAAGATTGGAACTTGGGGTGGTGGGGGTTGAAGAGGATTGGAATCGAATGAAGGGTAGGAGTAGAATAAGTGCGTATTGTAGTGAGACTGGTATTGGATGAGGATTGAAAAAGGTGGGGATTTCTGAGTTTATTAGCATGTCTCTTTGATGGTTGAAGGAATTTTGTGTCTTGGGTGCTTGAGTCTTGTTTAGATTCAAATTTGTTTTGGTTGGTGAAGGAGTAAAGGTAAAAGAAAAATGGTATTGTGGAGTAGGAAAGAAGAAAAAAAAGGGATTGTTGTTTGGTTTGGGGTGAAGGTTGTGGGAATTTTATTGCTGCTAAATTGGTCTACTTAAGAGTGTGCTTAAAATCATTGATTTTGGGACTGGGTCTAAGGTTTGAAATTGCTGAAACTTTACTGAAATGAAACTTTCATCAGCAGGTTTTAGTCCTCCACCTCAGGAAGGTACGTGTAGTCTTGTTATATGTTTTTCTTCCATTTCCTCCCTGTTTGTATTCTCCATTTCTATTTTTGGGGGAGCTAGTTGTTTCTTCCTCATTCTTATGGGATTTGTGTTCAATACATACAGTTTTATGTCTAACATGGTGGTGGGACTCCTTGATTTTTTTTAAGGTGGTGATTTGGAAAATTTACCCCTTGTAGCTACAGTTTATCTTCTTTCTGATGTAGCTAAGAGATCAGAGAAGGAATTCCCGTTTAATTTGCTGAGCAACCTCCACTTTTCTTTTGATATTTTGAGATCTTGCCTCTGTCAACAACGTGCCAAAATCCATTTTGTCCTTTGAGGCATTTAGGGGGCAGTTATTAACTTTAACTACCATATTCATGACGTTGGGATGGGTTTTTGCAGGAGAAAAGCGAGTTCTAGATTCAGAACTTTGGCATGCATGTGCTGGTCCACTTGTTTCTTTACCAGCTGTTGGAAGCCGTGTAGTATATTTTCCACAAGGTCACAGTGAACAGGTCAGTTGGATTATAGCATGCACGGAGAAATCCTTATGGGTGTTATCTAGATTTTCTGTTACTATGGTATGTTAAAGTAATAAAACGAATTGGTTCTTTTGCCTTGTCGTTTTGGTCTGTATGACCCTTTAGGCTGCAAATCTAAGGGCTGGGTTACTTCTAGACTTTCATAACAAAACTGGCTTTAGTCTTTCAGTATAGTGACTCTTTTGTATACTAATGCTTAACTCACTCTTGAGCATAATTCTTTAGTCTTAAACTATTGCAGTTTAATGAATCAGCTCTTAGAAATTAGAAATATAATATCTTCACCAACTACCCTGAGACTATCAGCACCTTTATAACATCTATGTTCTTTTTCTGCATAAGCTACATGCATAACGAGTATCAGAATTTTTCTGCTTAGGTTGCTGTGTCTACCAACAGGGAAGTGGATGGCCATATACCCAATTATCCAAGCTTACCACCACAGCTTATTTGTCAACTTCATAATGTGACTATGCATGTAATGCTTATTTATTTATTTATTTATTTGTTCTTTTTACAGTAATAATCTTATTTATACTGGTTTCCTTGTTTTAAAATTCTCCCTATGCTGATTTCTGCACTCTCTTTTTCTTTTAACTAATTTGTTCATTTCTTTTGTATTCAGGCAGATACCGAGACTGATGAAGTATACGCTCAGATGACTTTACAACCTCTGAGTCCTGTATGATTCTCTTTCCTAACTGATAACTTGTTGTGTGGGTTTTATGTTCAGATTCTAATACAATCTTTTGACCGTGACCGCGTTTTCAGCAAGAGCAGAAAGAGGCATACCTTCCAGCAGAGTTGGGCACTCCAAGTAAACAGCCAACAAACTACTTTTGCAAAATTCTGACTGCCAGTGACACCAGCACTCATGGGGGATTTTCTGTTCCTCGTAGGGCAGCTGAAAAAGTTTTTCCTCCTTTGGTAAAATATTATGGCATTATGCTCTAAAACTTTTAACCTGTTCATAAAATCTCTGAATTTTTTAACATTGTAATTTTGACATACAGGACTTTTCGCAACAGCCACCTGCTCAAGAGTTAATTGCAAGGGATTTGCATGGTAACGAATGGAAATTCAGACATATCTTCCGAGGTGGGTTGTAAAATCTGATATGTCTTGCGTCTTTTTCATCGCAAATGTAGGAGATGATTTTTTCTTTAAATACTTAATAAATTTTTACTTCAGTATGTTTCTTAGTGGATGGCTTCTGTCATATGTTTCTTGCCTGATGCCGAAAGTAAGTTCTCTTTCCATATGTAATGTTTGAATTTGGTGTTTTTTTTCTGCAGGTCAGCCCAAAAGGCATCTACTTACAACTGGATGGAGTGTCTTTGTGAGTGCTAAAAGACTTGTTGCTGGTGATTCAGTTCTGTTTATCTGGTAAGTACTTTATTGCTCCTCTCTTTCCAAGTTTTTTATCATGTCTGTTGAAATTGGCCTTTGGCAGTAATATTTGTTTGGCTGATTTGTCTCCTGAACCAAGCCATATGATTTGTATGTCATTTGGCCATTAGAAAGAATATAGGGAAATCTTTTTATTGATGTATGTTAGGAACTAAAATGAAAAGAGAAAGAAAAAGAAAGATTTTTATTAAATAGAATGAAAGAACAATAAATAGGAGAGCACTCTCCCCTCCAAGGCTTTCCCCTTCACAAAGAGTTAATGCTCAATCTACAAAGTTAACATCCTTTTCTCTTGTCTCCTTCTTCCCCTATTTATATCTAACTAACACCTCAACTAACTAACTCATTAATATTATAATTCTTAATTAATTTCTCTTCTCCTTATTTATTGATGCATTCACTTCTTCCTCCATCATAATCTTTGTTTCTCTTGCTAATCTCACTTCGTTTGTGGTTTCTCATGCTATACAAAGCGTGTGATTCTTGATTCTTGGTTTCTCGATTACCATCACACTTAAAACTGGTACTCTTTGAATCAGTTTCCCCTAACATATACTTCCATCAAAGGTGAGTAGTTCCACCTTTCTTGTCCGAGAACTTGCCTCTGCTTCAATGCATTTTGACCCACTTCCCTCAATGTTATTTTTGTCTTGCTCAGTCAAATGTGGATCACCCTCTTCATTCAATATCTTGTGAAGCAATGGTTTGAGCTCTAAACTGTTGGTTCTCTCTTTCAAGAAAATTGGAGAAGTCTCCATTTCTTTGCTGCAAGATTCCATCTCAGTTTGCTATTGTTGCTTCATGGCAGTCAATCTTTCAAAAATGTGGCACCAATTATAGAACCAAAGCATTGTCATGCCATCCATGCTCATGAATACACTGATTAATGAAATTTTCAGCCCTTGCAATCCAACCTATTTTATGCCCCACTAATGCTGGCAGCTTCCATATGACCCAAATTTTGTGCCTCCTCCATTTTTAACACTGGTTCTCCCTCGAAGATCTGGAATTTGTTGGGAACCAAGAATTGAAAAGATAAAGAAAAGAAAGATTTTTATTAAGTAGAATGAAAAGAACAAGAAACAGGAGAGCAATCTATCCTCAAAGGGTTTCCCCTTCACAAAGGGCTAATCCCAATCTACAACGTCCTTTTCTCTCATCTTTTCCTTCCCCTATTTATATCTAAATAATACATCGAGTAACTAACTTAATATTCTAACTATCTTAATTTGTGTTCGTTCTCCTTATATCCTAATAACTTGTTTCGTGTTTGTAATATTTTAATCAGTTTCTATTTGACCGAGGGATCCTTAATTGGGTTTCCATTGACATATGGCCTTCCTGATTATTACGGTGGTTCAGGATTTATGGGAGTTGTTGCTTCTTATTTCTTCTAGCTATTTGCTTTTTTATCCAGACTTGAATGATATTATGTTGAGCACAGTTACTTTTATTATTAATTATCTAATAATTGGTCTAATTAAAGTGTATTTTCTTCAACAGGAATGAAAAGAATCAATTGCTTCTTGGCATTCGGCGTGCTAATCGTCCTCAACCTGTGATGCCTTCGTCAGTCTTGTCAAGTGATAGCATGCACTTGGGGCTTCTTGCTGCTGCAGCTCATGCAGCTGCGACTAATAGCCGTTTCACTATCTTTTATAACCCACGGTACAGCTGCCATACATTTGTAGACTTTCACGTTCTGATATATTTAATTAAATTGACAATTATTTTTCTTTTGAATTCAGAGCTAGCCCATCAGAATTTGTCATACCTTTAGCAAAGTATGTTAAAGCTGTATATCATACTCGAGTTTCAGTTGGTATGCGCTTCAGGATGCTGTTTGAAACAGAAGAATCCAGTGTTCGCCGGTATGTTTTTGTAACTTACTGAAAATGATAGTAGAAATGCTTTGCTTTCTTATTTTCTACATTCTGGTAATGAAGATCAGTATGCAATATAATTTGAGAAATCATACAGGGTTTAAATTTGAAAAAATTCAATACACATAAGCTGCAATCTGTATTTGTAGAAAAATTCTTGGCTTGTTTTGAATGGCGACTATGATTTTCTCTTTTGAGGTGCTTTTAGTTGCTCATACTTTTGTATACATATAATTGGGGAGCCAAATATTCTGAGAGGCTGTGAGCTATAGAAAACATTAATCTGGTCACTGCATTTATGTCATAAATATTAGATTAATGAATTTCATTGTTTTATTCCGATAAAGAATTCAATGTGGAGCTTTATTCTAACTGTTGCTGTGCATAAGATCTTCTCTAAAGTAAGTTGAAATTCATATCTTGTTTCCAATGACATGAGATATAGGTGAATGGCATTATAAAGTATTATCCTTTATTGATATCAAATGCAGCGCACACAATTTTAATTCATTTATCTAGAGATGGAATAAATCAATTGCTTTGGCATCACTTAGCCCTTTTTATTTTTTCACTGATGGTCTATAATTTGTTACAGTGAGATGAAGTGGAAACATGAACACAAATGAATGATTATTTGACCCTCAATAAGTTGTTAAAATAAATTCTGATTGACATTAATATGGTCAGTCAGATTGTAGAGGTGGTGTTCATACATGTTTGCACTACTAATTTGTATATGTATCTTTATGTTCATGCAGATACATGGGCACAATAACTGGCATTAGTGACCTGGATTCTGTTCGGTGGCCAAATTCCCATTGGCGCTCAGTCAAGGTTTTCTAGAATTTGAGATATCTCATTTATGTTATGTAGTTATATTAGAAAGATTAACAATATCTTGCTTAGGAAACAGTTTCTGTCTCATTAATGATTGTGGAAGGGTTTTAAAAATGGTTTTGACGTGATATGCAGGTTGGCTGGGATGAATCCACAGCAGGAGAGAGGCAACCCCGGGTGTCTCTATGGGAAATTGAGCCATTAACAACATTTCCAATGTATCCATCTCCATTCCCCCTCAGGCTCAAGAGACCATGGCCTCCAGGACTGCCTTCATTCCATGGTATGCTTGCCGAATTTGAGCTGAAAATATTAATGACCTGATTTATTTTCAACTTAAAAAGCAGTTTTACACTTCTAAGGCAATTTGTGCACCAACGGATTGACTCTCCCCTATGGATCATAGCAGGCTTGAAGGATGATGATTTTGGTATAAATTCTTCACTAATGTGGCTTCGGGACACGGACAGAGGTCTTCCACCTCTTAATTTTCCGGGGATTGGTGTTAGTCCTTGGATGCAGCCAAGGGTTGATCCCTCAATGATGAATTATCAAACAGACGTGTACCAAGCTATGGCTGCCGCCGCACTTCAGGATATGTGGACTTCAGATCCTTCTAAACAACATCCTACTTCCTTACTTCAATTTCAGCAACCACAGAACTTCCTGAATAGGACTTCTACCTTAGTGCACACTCAAATCTTGCAGCAGTCTCAATCCCAGCAGTCCTTTCCAAATGGTCAAGAAATACCACATCCATCTCAATCTCAGGCTCAATCTCTAACACATTTTCAACAGCATCAGCACTCATTCAATAATCAGAATCAGAATCAGCATCATCTTCTACAGCAGCAACAGCAGCAGCAACAATCACAACAACCACAGCAGCAACAACAGCAGCAACAAGTGGTTGATCATCAACAGATTCCGAGTGCTGTCTCTACAATGTCTCAGTTTGTTTCAGCACCTCAATCTCAATCGCCACCCATGCAAGCTATCTCTTCACTGGGACATCAGCAAAGTTTTTCTGATTCAAACGGAAACCCTGTGACTAATGCTATTGTTTCTCCCCTGCATAGTATTTTGGGTTCATTTTCCCAGGATGAAACATCTCACCTTCTCAATCTTCCTAGAACCACTTGGGTTCCTGTTCAACCTTCAACTGCATGGCCGCCCTCCAAGCGTGTTGCGGTGGATCCTCTCCTTTCTTCTGGGGCATCTCAATGTGTTCTGCCTCAAGTGGAGCAGTTAGGGCAACCACAGAGTACCATGGCTCAAAATGCAATCACATTGCCACCCTTTCCTAGTAGGGAGTGTGCTATAGAAGGAAGCACTGATCCGCAAAATCATCTTTTGTTTGGAGTAAATATAGAGCCCTCATCACTGCTAATGCATAATGGGTTGTCAAGCCTTAAGGGAGTTAGCAGCAACAGCGGCCCACAAACTATACCTTTCCAATCATCTAATTACCTGAACACCACAGGCACTGATTCTTCAATGAATCCTGGAATGACGCACAATATTGGTGAAGCGGGCTTCCTGCAAACCCCAGAAAATGGAGGGCAAGGAAACCCACCGATCAAAACCTTTGTGAAGGTGAGCTTTTCCAGTGGGTGTATTTTCTTTCAAATTAAATGTTTCATTTTTTTCTCATTGCTATGCTTTTCTGATTCACAAGTGGCCAATTATTAGTCTTGATTTTTATGCCATACATATAATTTTGACAGGTTTACAAGTCGGGGTCCTTTGGTAGATCATTGGATATCACAAAATTCACCAGCTACCATGAGCTACGCAGTGAGCTTGCTCGCATGTTTGGCCTTGAAGGTGAGTTGGAGGACCCTGTGAGATCAGGCTGGCAGCTTGTATTCGTTGACCAAGAGAATGATGTTCTTCTCCTCGGTGATGGCCCATGGCCGTAAGTATTCTTGGTTTCTTTTCTTTCTAAATGAAATCCCATGGCACTTCAGAATATCTGCTTAGACAATCTTCATTGTTTACAATCTGTTCTTATCCTTATAGTGGTGGTGGTTGCTTGTATATTCTGGATTTCATTTCTCTCTTTACATTTTGTGAAGCAAATGACCAATTGACCAGGCTTCTGTTCTGACATCTTTACTTTCATACATGATCTTTTGGTGTAACAGGGAATTTGTAAATAGTGTAGGGTGCATCAAGATACTTTCCCCTCAGGAAGTGCAGCAAATGGGCAACAATGACCTTGAGCTTCTTAACTCAGTCCCAATTCAGAGGCTCTCTAGTGGCGTGTGTGATGACTATGCAGGCCATGAGGATCCTAGAAGTATAAGCACTGGGATAACAACTGTGGGTTCTTTAAACTACTGAATGATATGATAAATTAATACTATGAATCTCTTCTCTCACTTGTATTATTACTCCTTCTCCACCCTTTGTCAATGGTGGGAAGTACTGCCTAGTTGTAGTTTATAGGCTACTTGTAAGCCTTTTGTTTTTATATTTTTGATGCTTAGGACCATTTATAAGCTAAACATGTAACTATATGGCATATTGACAACGTGCTATCTACAATATATTGATTACTTGATCTTTTAGAAGCTCAAAGCATGAAAAGTGAAGACAGATCTCTTTCCTATCTATGGATAATTAATGGCATCTTGACATTGGGGGCACGTATATTGTATTTGATCAAGAATTTACTTGACAACCGAATGTACTAGTACACATCATTGGTAAACCTTATCATAGATGTAGATTAAGTGGAGGATGATAGAGGAAATTTCTGTGGTGGACTTGTCGACCGTTTTGACATCTAAGCATTTTGGGAAAGGTTGATGTGACACTTAAAACATGAAGAGGACACCAAAACCATGTGATGTGTCTCTCTTAACATAAAAGGACGGTGAACAGATCACTTTGTGCTTCCATTAATGTGAAAGTGGCCTGTTTTGTATTCTTCTTGGTTTTGGCCATGCACCCTTTCACTTTAGTTGTGATGGATTTGATTCATGAATGGCAAAGCTGAAAGCTGTATATTTGTCAATTTCAAACTTGTTTATTCCTCCACGTACCAAGTATTTTGGTATCTGCAATCTGAAACCTAAAAGCATTCAGATTTTGTGCCACTACCAAGGTATCCTTTCTTTGAGAGCTTGACAATTTGTTTCTTAATGATGGTAGTTGGTTCATTGCTACTTTCAAATCACTTACCTAACTATGAGGGACACCGACAGTACTATTTGCTACAGCTAAAGTTAACTCTAAATCTTCCACCTAGAAAGTATAGTTTTGGTTAAAGATATTATGTGGACAAATCCTACACAATTATACCTTAACTGATGGGAGGAGGCAAAGGAGAAAGACTATATGCTCATATTGACTCCATTTTCAGAAAGTTGTACGCAAGTTAGTAATATTATTCGCAATAACTATTAAATGTTGTGGTAGGTTATCAACAAATTCACAATTTCTCTAATAATTTCAGTGACTTGCCGTATACAAAGTTGTGCTTTGCCATTTTTAACACCCCGGGTAGATTAACTAGAAATAAAAAATTCACCCTCAGTTTTTTAAATATGTTCTTACAATTTATTACCATTTCACAGGTAGAATGTTGGAAATATTTAAGATAACATTTTTACACAATGACAGGTCTTTTAACGGGGGATGGGACCATGATTCTCATATATTTTCAATAATATTTTTAAATTTGTTACTGTAAAGTTATCTATAAAATGTTTATTATCGGTTTTTGATGATTTTAAGTGTTCCATAAACATAATCATTTGTAAATGAAAATGATATTCTCCTTTTATTATTATTATTGAATATATCTGATATTTTTATTATTTTGTTATTATTTTTATCTATAAGTAAACTGTCTATATGTGTATTTTAAATAAAGGAAAATGATCTTGTAACAATTATAAATAAAAATAATATTCTCCTTATTATTATAATTAAAAATAACTTAATGCTAATATTATATTTAATGGTTTTGTTTTTTTTTTGAATAATTATTATATAGAGATTGAATCCTAGACTAAACAACATACAATGGAGAGACCCTAATTCATTCTAACTATTTTCAAATTCATTTTGACGACTTTTATATTTTTAATATAGAAAAAATATACAACTTAACTATTTTGTTAATGTGTTAGTATTATTTGTTCAGACTTCACATGAAGAAGATAGTGTCACATTTTTTGAGATTAATTTCTATTTTTTAATTGAGTTTCAACTTCTATTTCTGGTTAAGTAGTAATGAAACTGAGAAATTTGTTGCCTCCCACATTGAAAACACATTTTTTGAGCTTTGACACATGTTGTCTTGGCATACCTTTAAAAAGACATTTTTGAAGTGTTGAGGGTGATCTTTTACAAAGGTTCACCAATCATGAATGTCGCTTTTTTTTTTTTTTTTTTCTGACAAATGCATTCTAATCAAATTGTACCCTTAATACAAATCTAGAAAGTTGAGAAGCTCATACCCAATCATGTTATCTACAAGTTGATCTATGTTCGACAAGGTATACATGTGTTTTTGGAATGCTTTATTCAAATTTGTGTAATCGGTTCACATCTTTCAATTATTGTTACATTTTTTTACCATAACTATGTTGGTAAGCCATATGATGTAAGCAAACTCCTTAATGAAATATGATTTCACTAACTTATTACTTATTTTTTGACTGTTTGATGATGTTCTTCCTCGAACTTTCTTTTTTTCTAAGCGACTGGTTTTGCTTGGGGCAGAATGACAAGTTTATGACATATAAAGTCAGGATTGATCCTTGTAATGTTAGTTAAACTCCATGTAAATGGATCAAAATTTTGCATCAATACTTGCTCTCTATGTTGTTAGAGCACATAGTTTTGATGTTGCCCTAGCTTGGTGCACAGAATTGGGTGTGAACCCAATTTGACATTCGCTATTGGTTCATCAAAAATAGAACGACCCTATGCAAACTTAGCTTTGGGATCAAGATGAAACTCATCTCTTTTGTATAACCTTGGATTGTCCCTTTTCATTTGACATTGTCATATTATTTGTGGATCAGCTTTCTTCATTCATCAAATTGTTGGAAAGGTCGGAGACTTTGGTATAAGTCAATCTATTGATATGTGACTCCTTTAAAGAATAAAAAGTGACCTTTAAAGTTTGGATGTAACACGTTTGTTGCATTTTGTTAGACTTAAAGAGAAAACTCAAATCTCATAGAAGTTGTTGATGATGATGTTTAAAGAAGTTGATGTTGAAGATGTATTGTATGTTATAGTTTTCATTGCATGTGTTTGTGGATTTTGCATATAAGGTAATCACAAGAGTTTTAGTTTAGTACAGAACACAAGCTTATAACATTAACCATAAAATTTGATTTTAAAAGGCTAAGATATCTTGAAGGAAACTTTTATGGTTGTTTTAGCCAATTAAGGTTTTATTAATCAATTATATTGTTTTGATATATTTCTAAACAATATAATTGGTTATCTGTTTTGTTAATGGATTGAAACAAAGAATAGAAAAAGATATGTTTTTAATTGATCTTAGAGAATATCTATTAACATGATTTATAACTGATAAGCATAATTTATAATTTTAATCTCACTTAAAACCTTTAATCATAGTGTTCTTAGACTTTAATCAATAATAAATCCAATGTTTTAGTTCAAAATTAACTATTATTTTCGATAATCTTGTATTTTGAGTGCAGTAATGGGTCTAACATTTATAACCATTAAACGGTCTGACTAGATGGTTTAATAGTTACATGGAGTTGACAATCTGATAAAAGGTCTGAACTGCGAGTGGATCTAATTAAGAAAAAGTCCAAGTCGTTTCTCTAAAATGATACAAAAAATGAAATCTAAGTGAATGAATTAGAGAATAAAATTTTTCATATCTCAAATAGAGTTTTACACTCACATTTAAACAAACATAGTAGAACAAAACATCTTAACTTTCTTATTTTCTTCATTGTAATGTTTTCGTTTTTACCTTCATATGGAAGGCTAAACTCTTTTGGATTGATTCTCTTGTAATTTCACATTGAATTTTGGGGTTTTGTGCAGTTAAGTTTATTCTTAAGTTAAGTTTACTGTAACAACAATTGGTGTTTTGATTGTTGATCTAATTTCTGTAAAAGGAATTGTTTTTGAACACTTGTTGAGAATTCAATTTTTTTTCGTTAATTAGAGCTTTTGATTAATTCACTTAGTTTTAATCAATCTCTTATACGCTTAGTCAAGAGGTAGAAGATAAACATCTTATTGAGTAGACATTTGGAACAAAGTGATATATTAATTAAGGTAGTATATACTTGTTTTATTGGTGAGATGTTGTTGAATATAACTAAGACTTGTTTGGCTAAGTTTAACTCTATGAGAAAATTAAAAAAATAATAATCTTAAGAAAACCAATTAACAATTGTTGGTTACAACCACTCTTAGTTACACATGTCTTAACATCCCATGAGACTAAGGCCCCTAAAAAAAGAACACTTCAAGAGAGAGCACAATTAAAGCTCATTGGGTAAACTTCACAATGTGAAAAACTACAAAGACTATTGTTAGATCGAGTTTTTACCACTAGGCCAAAAGGTATAGCCCATAGTTAGAACGCAACTCTTTGCACATAAGAGTGTACCAGCCCAAACACTATGATTCAATTGTGACTCGACCTACTTGGCCTCCACCACCATGAGACAATTGATGTCACCTTAACAATCACTCCCTCAACAATTGTCCAACTAGAAATCAAACTCTTTGATCATGACTTGGTCCACCTGACCTATACCATATGACAGTTGTGCAACTTGCAACAATCTCCCCATGAACAAATTCTATACTGGGAGCCCAATATCCATTATTCGATTATGACTCAACCCACCTTGCCTCTGCTATGGGACAAAGGGACAATTGATGCCACCTATAACAATCCTTTTAAATTTGTTTAATTCCCTCAAATTTATGGTTTTAAATTTGTAGTTTTCGTCATCGTACAAAGGGGTTAGATTATTATACCATTAGACAATTTATGTTGAAAATCTAAGACTCATTAGACGATCTTATGCGCATAAGCATATGTACATATTTAATGATAATAAACACTCTAAGTGATTAAGTGTTATAAGATGAAATTGCTTTTTTGTATAAAAAAATGTAGACTAAAAGTATTAAACGGTCTCCTTGTTCTACATGTTAGATGGTCAAAGTTAAGCATTAGACACTCAAAGTCAAGCTAAATATTAGATGGTTAAGACTTAGTAATAGATGGTCAAAGTCAAGCTAACAGCTAGACAACCAAATATAAGCATTAAAGTGTCAAAACCAAGCTAAGCACTAAATGATCAAAGCTAAGTGTTAGAGAACTTACTATCAAAGAGTTAGACAGTCTAGTCTATCAAGAGTTAGACCGTCTAGTCTATCAAAATGTTAAATGATTCTTACTCTTTTATTTTCTTTGGATTTCCTATTCAACCTCCACTTTAATAATTTAATATGTTAAAAGGAAATAATTTAAAACAACTCGAAATGCATTAAATTAAAAGCAGATATTATTCATATTCAAATTTGAAACATTCCATTGCAGATTCAATTTGAACGTTGGGTTTTAAAAACCTTACAAACATTGAAAATAAGAACGTTAGCAAAGATACATTATTCTTCTAGATTAGGGATTAAATATTATTAAGTGTGTTAATTCATATTAGAGCAATTAAAAAAAATAAATCAAATCAGAGTAAATTTCAAAAAACTTTCAAATACAGAGAATTTTCATAACGTTGAGCCCTTAAAAAAACCTATCAGAGCTTATTTCTATATTCTTTATGAATCCATTAATTAATCAATAGTTGATAAATATAGATAGAACTTTAAGTTGATAAATAATATTAATTATAATAATAATATTATTAATTATAATATCAATAAAAATAAAAATATTAATAAATTAATAAAAATAATATCAAAAGTAATATTAATAATAATACTAATAATATAATATTATTATTAATAATAAACATTAATATTAATATTAAAAAAAAAATAATGATAATAATATTATTTTAAAAAAATAATAATATGAATATATTAATAATTATATTATTATTGTTAATGATATTAATAATAATATTCAAAATAAAATGAAAGTATCTGTGAATTTTAATATTTTGTAAATGGGGTCAAATTAGGCTACAAAAAGAGGCCCAAATTCGATCAGGTTTTCAGCCGGTCAATTTTTTCAAACAATCCTATAAAATTTTTTCAAATAATAATGGGGTCGAACAATCCTTTTTCAAAATTAACTAAAGTTTAATAGGTTTAATTATATTTTCGGCATTTACAAATTTTATAAATTTTAGATTTAATTCCTATAAAATTTTCTTTATTGTGTATATTTAATTGTTTTTTATTTTTTATTACCTCGTCTCTATTCACATGTTCTATACTATTACCCATATAATATATTGAAAAATATAAAAAATAATAAATCAAAAAGTTTTTTTTAAATGAATTAATAGAGTCAATATAAAAACAGTAGTGAATAAATAAAGATAAATATCTTTTTAGAAATTAAATGTAAAGTCTATAAATAAATCGAAAGAAGAAGAAAAAAGTTATTAGAAACTACATACAAAATTTGTTAAATTTTCTAGAACTAAATAACATATTTAACTGATTTTATGTTACTGAAAGAAATATTAATATATTAAAACACACTCAATCATTAAGTACTCACGCTGTATGTATATTTATAAGATTTATATTGAATTTCGTGATGTAACATATTCTTTCGTGATCATAAATGATTAGTGTATTTTTGGTGTCAGCCTAACTTTCAAAATCGTAAACATGAGTTCTTTTATAAAATTTTTTTATTAAAACACACATTTATAAATTTAATAAGTAAAACTAATTTAATTGTAATTACTTTAGATTAAAAGTATCCCTTTCATAATATTAAAAAATGACTAACATATTCCTGTCACAAACTCTCATAATCAGTTTGATTCCAAAATATATAATTTATTATATCTTTTAGATTATACAATTTAAAATTATTTATAATATATGTGATGTTATATAATTTATATAATTTAAAATAGTCAGTCATATTCTGAATTATGTAACTAAAAGCATACCGAATTATATAATTCAAAACTAGGTAAATAAAATTATATTTTAGATTATATAGTTTAAATTTTTTAAATAATGTCACTTATAATATTTTTAACACATATTAGGACTACATTGACATTTTTTACATTGTGTGGTAGTTGAAAGTACAAAAATAGTCCTTAAAAGAGCTATGCTGTACGGCACATTCTTATTTTCACATTTGGGCCATTAAGAGTGACAGCATGGTTTGGGCTTTGGGTTCAGCCCAAACCCAATACCTAATTGATATTCTAGGGTTTACCTTAGTGGAATTGCAACACCGATCTCTACATATTGAAGGGGCGCCCAAGTAACTGTGTTTCTTCGCCGTCGCCACTCGCAGCACGCAAGTCACAATGGTAATTTCAATTTCAATTTCATTTTCTTGTTCTCTTATTCGTAGGTTGTTTATTCGTGATTAATAATGTTGTTTGGTGTGACATTACAGCCTAAGCAGATCCACGAGATTAAGGATTTCCTTCTGACGGCGCGGCGGAAGGATGCGAGGTCGGTGAAAATCAAGAAGAGCAGGGATGTGGTTAAGTTCAAGGTTCGATGCTCCAGGTATTTGTACACGCTTTGTGTCTTTGACCCTGAGAAAGCCGATAAATTGAAGCAATCTCTTCCCCCAGGTTAGTTACATACAATCATATACCATGCATTTTTAACTTGATATTTTGGAATTATGATTGTGAATATTATATATAATTTTCAGGTTTGAGTGTTCAAGACCTGTAAAGGTACTCAGGGCGGCAGCGTTAATCTCTCTTCTTGTTCCTTCATGTTCTAGATTTGTGTTATGTTCTGGTAATTGTTAGGAGGACATGGTTCTTTTAATTTTGATATGAAATGTGGAATTTTGATTTTGAGTACCATTAACCTTTAAATTTGTGGTTTATATTGTATTATGCTGTACTGTGCTTAGCCATTTGCTTACATAGAGTGAATTTGTTTGGCTTAAAGAATCATACTAATACTTCATTATATTAACCATTCTAACAAGAAAAGTGAGTTAATTCACTTCTTAATTCAGCTACCTGACATGATGTTTAGTCTGCGGCCGATTTGATCAACTGTGGTGATCAAAGTTGATCTACTGTGGCCGATTCTAGGAGGCTTTTTTAAAAATAATAATTACTTTCAAATGATTTATGATGCAGTAAAAATTATAGAATGATAGTATTGCAGACATTTTTGTGGTTCAAACTAAATGGTTGATGATTATGGTTCAACCACTAAATTGGCATCAAGGCACATATATTATACAATTGGATAGTGTATAAGGTTAGTTTCAGAAAATAATGTTCGTTATAGCCTGGTTGGGGACTCAAGTGAGTTCCGAGGAATTCATAAGAATACAGCTAGCTTTATGTAAGTCTACTGCTTGTGAAGCTATACAAAAATATCTTTTAAACTGAGAATGACATTCAATTGTTTTGAGTAAATTACAATGATATTTGTTGATATTTTCTTGGGATTGTAAATGCTGTAGTTTTTTCAAACAAGCAGAGTATGCTATAAAAAGGTTGAGATATCGGATGTAATCATTAGTACAGGAAGACCGCGATATACCAGACTGGAATGAAATCTCATCTAGAAGCTCAAGGTGTTTTGGATTGCTTACTTATTATACGAAAACCAAAATAAGTATTAATTTTTTGGATATAAATAAAATAAATGTTTTTCTTTTATCAATCGGATATAAATAAACTTGATTTGACAAATTTACGTTCTTGGTGTATCTTACATTGATCAATGTGTTCGAGATTGATCATTGGTTTAAAACTAAGCTCGTGTGGTATGCATTGATTCTATTGTGATTAAAATGCCTACGTGATTCGATGACATTATAGTGTCGATAGACATTTTAACGAGGAAGAGTCAACCAACGAATCCTGTTTCAGCTCTTCATGCACCTCCACAATTGTAGAATATTATTTTATTCTTTTTTAGAGTGACTTTTGAATTACTCATTGTAGAAATTTTCTGGAACATGCTTTCTGGAATTTTCATAACAGGATATTGAATATTTTTAGAATGGGATTTCTGGATTATAATTTTTGGAATGCATGAAAGACATTTAGAAACAAGTTTTTTTAATGGTATATAATAACTTGTGCAATGAATTTTCCAAAGAAAGTTGTTTTCCAGAACTAGTTTTCAAAATGATTTTTTTTGGCCATTGTATTATATCCCTCCTTTTTCTGCATCTGTGACGTTGTATTGGCGGCGGCAGAAACACGGGTGACAGCATCAGTGGTGCGATGTATTGAAGAAGGATTTTTGTTAGTAATGGTGGGAGGGGGGTGCAGGGAGCAAAAGCCTGCTGTTTGGTAGATTTGGTCTTGAAATGATAAGACCCATCTTTTAAAGTGGATGTTCTTGCCCAAGTTAAAACCTCAAAAGAACAGGTTTCCCTGGTTGTTTGATTGCATTTATGGAGTTCGGATCGAGGAAACATTATCCTCCTTGAATGGAAAGCTTGTGCGCAATGCAAGACAATGTAAAGGGAGATCTCATCACTTGAATAAATTCATCAAGTTCCTTTACAAAAGAGAATGTAGACATGCAAGTATCTAGGTTCATTGAATGTTCATGTTAACTCTAAATACAATTAACCATCTGCTTAATTATAAGTTCTTATGTACTCTAAAGGGAAGTAGGCGTCTATTGTCTCATGTGACACTTTGTTTTATTTGTTCAAATTATTATATCATTATGACTTGATTACTATTTTAATTCATAGCATGAATATATAATAAACATCAGACCAAATAATATCTCTGGATGTTCTAATAATAAATACATATTGAACAAATACATTAGACCATCTAGAAACATTTAGGATCTCAACTAAACAAGTCTAGAAAAATAAAATTGAATCAAGATAGACTACATTAATATTTCTAGTAAGCCCGATACATGATATCAACAAATACATTTATCAATTATCAATGGGTTTGTTTTTTAAAATATTGCCAATAATTGTTGATAGTGTTTGGAACCGGAAATGTAAACTAAGGAAAGAAAGAAAGTCGTTGGATTATAAGCGAAAAATAAGATGAAATAAAGTACAATTAGTTAGGTTAATTATGAAACACACTGTCCAACTTGCTGTTTCTGGTCACTACGATCCAAACGTGTGTTTCATTTTTTCTGTTTATGCGAACCCAAATATTTTCTGGAGCATTGCAGATGTTGCTATGTGGGACTAAACCCTGAGTTTTCTTTCAGTACTTAGCCAATTCAAAGTCCAATACCAGTGAGCATGTGACTGTGGTCCCATGTTCTTTCTCCACTTGGACAACTTCACTTTTACAGCCTTGTGGAAACTTGTGTCATGCTCACACCAAAACTCAGCCCAAGGCATGTCATTGGCCCATTACATAGGATGGCTTTGTGGCTAGTGAAAGGGTCTAGTCAATAAAAGGAACCCAGCACGCTCACTAAACAAAACTAGTTCACTTCTTTTCTCAATCCACCACTATTTTATTCTTTCAAAATATGCTTGTTCTCCCTCTAAATTTTGTCAGAGTCATGAAAGTGGAGGCGACATTCATAAGGTTTTAAAGAGCCGAAAGCAAAATGTACGTAAACATGTGCACACAAATCGGATTGCTAGAGTTTTGAACAGCCAGAAATTGCCCAGCACTTATTTATTGCATGTTATGATTTGTGAAGGAGTAGCTTTGTATATTTATTTATGCATTTATTCATATATTACATAGTGTGGTTTGTACAAACTTGACAGCTATGTCTTAAGAGTGAGGCACGAGGCATAGTCTACTTTATTGTTTATAGCTCTTGTTGCACGCACACAAGCAACCGGTGCAAATTTAACTTATAGTTGCATTTCGTAATAAAGCTCCCAAAAGGGTCAAAACGTGCTTTTGAATATCACAGAAAAAGCAATTTCACAAACGTGCTTTTGAATATCGCAGAAAAAGCAATTTTACCGGTCAAAGGCTAACTTGGGTGTGAAAGAAAAATTTTGTAATGGTACGCAATAAAGTCACTGAATCACTTGCTGGATGCTAAAAAAGATCATCTTATTTACAATGTAAGAAACTTTATTAAGAAAGAAAATAGAGGCACAGAACTCAAAGAAAATATCAGAAAAAGTTGAATGATCAACCATAACTCCTTGTCTTTGTTAGGTGTAGAAGAATTGTTTATATACAATAGAAAAGCATAACACACGTAATAGAAAACAACTACAATGAAATAGAGCGTGTAACAGAAAGAATTTACCTATGCAAACATGAGATGATGATTAAGAGTTCCTTATATAGAAATATATGTTTCGCATTTCCATTTTGAAGCCAAAATCCTGCAAAACAGCTAGAAGAGTTTTCATGAAGATATATATAATTTGAAAAGGAGATTTATAGAAGTTTGATTAAATCAACGTTAACCTTTCTACAAAATATGTAGTAATCAATATCACTATATTTTCTACATTAATGAAATACTTGGTTGGAAATAATTTGCAAAGTAGAAGGTTATCATAAGACAATAAAGATGAATGAATCAACACAAATCAAATATTTTCTAAGAGAAATGTAAATTATTGAAGCTTATAGAGGTCAACGTTAAGATTTTGTATTCAACTCTAAAATAACTCCGAAGAATAGTAGAATTTTTCTTGAATTGTCATGAAATGAGAGAATGGTCAATCAAAATTACTAGAGCTTTTTAGTTGTATAGTAGTATTGGCATAAAAAAAAATACTAAATCATGGTTTAACCTTTAAATAACACAAACTTTGAAAAGATGTTTAAGTATGATCAAATGCGAGACTCCGAGACAAACTAGTTAAGATATTGAACAACATATATAATATTACGACGAGTTGTGATAAGATAGATTAACTTACAAATTAAACATCAATAAGAAATAAATTAGTGAAATGTGTGTCAAATGTGACATGTGAGAAAGTATAATAATTCGTAAGTGTTGAGATCAAATAGGATGCAAGCATGCTTATATTGAGAGTATGTCAAAAGTATATTTTTCGATATAAATGAATTTTAGTTTTATTATGAGCAACTTGCAGACAAAGAAAAACTTTTAAGTCACAAAGTCTTTGATATTAAAGATGAGATCAACAAGGGAGGTATGTGTATAATTTCAAAAATGTTAATACTAGTAAGTACAATACATCAGCATATATAAGATGATAACTTGACAAACAAAGAGGAATAAGAAGGATATTGTTTATATAGAAGAAAGAAAAAAGTCAAGCTGCTCTCAACTAGCTTGTTTAAGAATGTATTAAGATCTTTGAAATTTACATACTTTACCAAGCCTAGGAGCAATTAATCCAAGAGGGGGTTTCATGCAAACCTTTGCATGAAGATTACCATGTAGAAAATCATTAATTATGATTAGTTGTATGAGATACTAATTGTGAATGGCAGTTAAGGCAAGTAAAAGACGAACAATGTTCAACTATACCACTGGTGAGAAAGTAACTAGAAAATCAAGTCACTCCATTTGAATATACTCTTTGGAAACAAAAACCTTTTTCATGATATTTTACTTTGTAGATCTTGTTATCTTGTTAAAGCTAAGACAATATGATTGTAAGATTGTTGTTGTTATATTCTTAAGTAAAAAAAGTTAGACTTTAACTATTAGTTATAGCTTTTGACTTAGTAGTAAGAACTCAATTCAACAAAGATGATATGACTTAAATGATTCTATTAAAATTTTCTAACAATATAATCTAGTCTTCATAGATAAAGACAATCTAGATTATCATTAGTTTTGAACATAACAAATAATGATTAGTTTTGATAAATTGATTTATCTTTTAAAGTATGTTCATCAAATAACATTACAAGATTATCTCTACTAAAAGTTCAAATTCTATTATGTTATCAAACTGTCTTCTCCCATCAAGTCATTAAAGATAATAAGTCAGAATTTTATACAATAAAAAATGTAAGGCTCAAGTCAATATACTATAACAACAAAGATTATTCTTTCGAACTCATTAGTTTTTCAAATCAACCCATTAGAATGTTGACTCGCACATTTCAATAAAGGCTCTAACATGCTAAGTCAATTGTCTATTGTTGTATGCTCAAAAAAATAATGTTAGTAAAAGGAAAGCATGCTTGAAAGTAAAGGTAATTTGAAGTACAAGATGAGAATAGCAAAGATCCTATCAGCTAAAAGTCCACCAACTTATGCTACAACTTTGGCACATAATAGAAGATCAACACTCTACTCACAATGACTTTTTTGTTTTCAATATGCCTATTAGAAGAATGCTTGCCGTGTAAAACCAGAACTGACGATCCTATGTGAAAGATCAACATATTGTGCATGTGCTCTTGTCCCATAAGTGCAAGATTATTGCAACATATTACAAAACGAAAAAGAGAGTCTTCTTTATTTGTAGAACCTTTACTTGTGAAGACTTTCTCTTAGCAAGGAATATTTCTTTAGAGAGTTACCATTGTTAACCTTTTAACAACTTTTTTGTTGTTTCCAGAAGTAGCAAAAAAGAATACTTGGGAGAGTCAAAAATGGCTTGTTAAAAAAATATTTTTTTTTATCTAATGAGAGATAAGGGGAATAACAAAGGATAACTTTATGTACTCATTGTAAATTAGAAGTGCTAGTAAAAATATACGTAATCACTTATTGATTAGCAAAATCTTTTATTTTATAAAGGAGAACTAGATCTAACCCAGTATTAGGTGAATTAGTGTAAAAATCAAAGTATTATGTTGCCTCGTTTATTGCATATTTATTATGCTTTAGTTGTCTTTTACAAGTTTCTTGCAAAAATCTCTTTGGGACATTTTTCAAATATCGATCATTTGATCTCCATCTCTCTAAAAGTTTGCAAAAAAATTTAGTTATATTCAATTCTCGTTTTAAAATAATGTGTTCTTTTTAAATCGAATGACAACCAAATTTTGTTGTGAGGAGCATGATCAGTAAGAAGACAAGTATTATTTGCTTCAAGTGCATTAATCTTGTCGTGCATGGCTTTAAGTAGACAGTCACTCTTGGAAGCTTTAACATGTCTTAGGTCCAAATATATAGTAAATATTTATTATGTATTTGTGAAAAGATGGTGAAAGATGATAATGTTAGAAAATAATGTGTGGCTTAGCTACACCAAGAGAGGGGTGAATTGGTTATAAAAACCTTTTGAAAAATATTTACCCTTTCTTTAAGTTCTTTAAAAACTATTTCAATTTGAAAATCTTAATGCAATGAATTTGGGAATCAAAATTGATAAAAGAGTGGTAAACAACAATATAAAGAAGATAGAAGAAGAGAACTATTACATAGGAAATTTATACTGGTTTTGATCACAAATGATCCTTATATAGTCTGAGTTATTCAACCATTGAACAATCAGAATCCACTATCTTCAAATGTTTGTACAAGAACTCACCACAGATAATTACAAACACAAAACAACAAGATTGACTCTTAAACACATTCAAGAGGATATGTTCTACTCTTGGAATACTTCAAAAGGATATCAACACAAATAAACTATTTATCACATAGTAGGATATAAACTCGACACACTCTCAGTAAAGGGAAGACTATACCATAATTCCTAGTAGAAGAAAATCACAAGTTTAATTCAGCAGCTCATCGCATTTTTTTTTATTTGTAAACTTGAAAGCCTCTTTGATAATTGAAAATTGTTCAAATGATCTCAAAAGAATTTGCTTTTTTCATAATAGTATTAATTGATTTAAAGAGTGAGACCTAGGTTTTATTTATAGAATTTAAAAAACACTAATTAAAAACTAATTGAAACATATTTAATTAATTATTTCAAGTTAGTAATCATATATTCTCAATGAAATTTGAAACAGTTACATTTTTTTTATTTTAATCAATTATGTTACATGTTAACCGATCATCTCAACCGTTGGTTTAATTCAAAAATGTGTAATATTAGAGTTTACATCAAGGTTGTAAAGATCACCATGTTCATTAACTATACCAACTTTCTTTATGTTCTTCACATTTAGTGTGATACATGAATTGAAAAAAAATTGACAATTCATGAAAGAAACCAATTTAAAGATGATATTGAAAGAAAAATTTACTATCAACTCTTTATACACCTCAAGAAGATCTCTATCTTTATCAATTCTTTATCACTCAAGAGGATACATGTCTTATCAGCTCTTGTTTACAACAACAACAACAAACCTTGATATCAAGAAAATATTAGCCCCATTAACTCTTACAACCCAAGAGGATATATAGTTTATCAAGTTTTGATCATCCAAAATAACAACACTAAAATAATTCAGTAACAACAATTACAAATCACTACTGTAACAGTTTACCAATTTTATTCACAATAGAATCAATCACAATTCAACAACATAACCTTTATCAAATCTTTGATTATCTTTTAATCTTGATAGCTTAAATTGAGTATTTGAAAACTCAACTTCATCACTTACAATACACTTTATAATTTGTAATTTTGCCTATTAAAGAGTGAATGAAAACTTCTATTATAGTGATTGAAACCATTTATTAAAAATTGAGATTGATGCTTTTAATTGATTATTATTAGTGTTAATCAATTATTGTTTGAAGAATAGTTATAATAAATTCTATTTTAATTGATTAAAATCAATGTTAATCAATTAAGTGACTATAATAGGTTTTCATAACTTTTGATTTAATAGATTAAAAGATAGATAATCCATTATTCTCTATTATGAACCTTTTCAAGAACAATTTAAGCAAATTAAAAATTAAATAAGAACATAAACCTTTTTTAAAACATTTTTCATATTTCAAAAGTATTTAACACACTTTAAAGTGGTTATGTGTTTCGACACATTTTTTTTCTCATTTTAAAAATCATTTTAACTTATTTTTAAAGTGGTTAAGTGTTTCTCTTGTGAACACCTCGTTGAAAAACTCAAACAACTTTACAATAAATAAAAGTCAAGACACTCTAAACACATCTTCAACATCATTATCTTAAATTTCATCATCATCATCAAAACACTTCAAAGGAGGTTTGAGCACTCTTCAAGTCCAAATAAACTTGAAAAGTATAAGAATCAACATGAAGAAATAAACTTAAGAGATGACATTAGAAACTTAAGAGCAAATTTTGAAAGAAAATTTAAAAAAAGAGGTATAAGAATCTAAAGTACATCATTGCTCAACTTACACAACAAAAAGAAGAAAAACCTGAAAGCAAATTCGGTGGGGATTCACATAGAATGACAGCATATCATGATGACCATCGCTCTCCACAAAGTGAAAAGGTATATACTAATCATCACAATTATGATTCCTATTAATCACCTCCTAAGCATTATCATAAACTTAGAATCCAAAACAATACCAAGGAACTTAAAATGAACCTTATCCTTTTCTAAGGAAAAAATAATGTAGAAAAATATTTAAATTAAGAAATGATGGTAGAACAAGTGTTTGAATGTCACTAAGTAGACGGGGAGATAAAGTACTTATGACAATCTTAAGTTTCAAGAACATACAATGTATTAATGAACTTCCCTGATAAAAAAAATAGAAGTATTCATAATGAGTCTCAAGTGAGTTATTAGAATGAACATAGGAATATATTAAGGAAGTGACATATAAACTAAGTTCCAAAGACTCCAACAAAAAAATATGAATAACACTCAAATATGTAGTATAATACAAATTGTTGAGATTTTCATTCCAGCTTGCACATTGTTAATTTCTATTCCATTCATCCCTTGAATATTCTCTGTTCTGCATCACTGATTTGAAATTGCACCAAAAAATAACATAATCCAAAATCAAAATCACAAGAAAATTTACATTAGATTAAACAAAACAAAAAAAAGGCCAGGTACATCAAAGCAAACCTTTCTCTCTTTTTTTTCTTTTTTCTTTAAAAAAAGACAGTTTGGTGACTTGTAAACATCACTCAGCAATCACTTTAATGAAGTAGCAACTTGCACTCAGTTGTTTGAAAATTACAAGGTTTCAGGTAACGTATAAGATGATATGAGAGTTTTGATGACCCATATAATCACGGTAAGAAAGATAAGCAATCTTGGAGTGAGATGCTTCTTTTTTTAAGTGCAATCTTTAAGGTATATATCACAGCCAACCACAACATATGAAACTGGAAGAGGGTAATCGTCCTGTTTGGCGAATGTATTCTGCTTGAGCAACAGTTCTTTCTGCTTCTCTATTTTTTCTAGCTTCAGCCGCAGCACGCTTTTCTTCGGACCTTTGCCTCGCCATAGCAATCTTTTTCACCATTTTTGCATGCGTCTGTGCTCTCATTTGCTCAACTTTGGCCTAAAATGCATTTAGTTTCACTCAAAGGCAAGGCAATAACAAAGATAACAGACTTCAACTAAAGTATTTCATATTGCAGTTAAATATGACCAAAGAACCATATCGATTAGTTCTTATACTGAACATGTTTTTATCTTCTGACCAAACCTTACACAATCAAAGAGTCAGTCTATATTACTTCAGATCCAGATACAGACAGATTCTAACTTAAATCTGATAACTTTGTTTACAGTGAGTATAGATACGTAAAATAATTACCTCGGTTCTTCTCATTTCTGCTTCTAATTTTGCCTTTTGTTGACTTTCCCATGCTTGAATTTTGATTTCTTCACGCTTAAATCTGCAAATTTAAACACGTGATAATCACATTAGTAACATGTTTCTATAATTCTTTTCTAAAACCATGATTTAATTAGTCTACAGAGAACGTGAGTAAAAATAGAACCTAGCAGTATGTTTAGATTTCTCAGCTTCTTCCCACAGAGCAGCACGTTTTTCAAATTCAATTCTCTCCTGTTCTTGCACATTGGTGCCCTGAGGAGAAGATTGGTTCTTTTCCTGCTCATCTTTGCTTGCCCATGCAGCAATATTCATCTTACCAAGCTGCACTCCAAGGGCTGCAATCTCTCTCCTTGTCTTTATCTTCATCTCTTCTTCAGACAACTGTGTTTTGCCATTTTCAACAGGAAACTGGGAATCCTCGTCGGTCATGTTGTCCAAAGGTGTTGGAGCAGGTCCACCCCTCCTAGGAGTCGACGGCATTGAGGAAACTGGGCTCCTTAGTGGAGTTGCAGACCCAACTGGAGTAGCTGTCCGCGAAGGTTCTTGACTTGGCACAGGGGTCATTTCAGTTCCCATGTCTCTCATCGCAACGGATCTTATCCCAGGCATCACTGTATCATCAAAACCAAGTTAACCTCACTCTCTACACTCTGAACATGTCACATGTGGAAAATTTCTGCATATAATAAGAACATGAACCAGGATGTGGAAATGGCAATGTTTATGTATAAGTGTTTCACTCAGAATCTCATATCATTCATCACTAAATTAGGGAACATGTTGTCTATTATGAAGCTCAGACACTCTTTTTTAAGTGACGTGTCCCTTGTTTGACACATATAAGACATATCAATGAAATGTCCAATTCAAACAATATTTTTCTAGGTATGTGATAATTCTAACACATATAGACAAGCATAAGACACTTAGTATAAGTGAAATGTCCAATTCAAACAACATTTTTCTAGGTATTTGATCATTCTAGCACAGTTTCAACACAAGTTTGAAAGGAACTAATACAATAATTTTTTAAAAACTTATAAACTTATTACGCATATAAGAAAAAAACCCTATATATAAAAAAAAAATATTTAGATTATATATGTATAGATCCGTTTGGAAATTACATGTGTTTAAGTGTCGTGTAGAGACACTAGAGCATATATCATAACTTTTGGGATTGAATAACATACCTGATTGATCATCTGTGCTTCTTGAGCAAGATAGACCCAATTCATTCACTTCCTTCAAATCTTTGCTTTGGGGAAAAGACTCCACTACTGGATTTCCTCCATGTGCTTGACCTGAAACTGAATGAGAATCGGAGGGAACAAAAGAGAACTTTTCAAATCCCATATGTGATGTTGGTTGACAGAAATCAACTCTCTTGGTTTCCGTCACCTTGCCTGCGGGGAGCTTATGATCATAGTGAGCAGACTCAGGAGCAACCCTCACCATACTTGTTGCCATGCGATTTGCTTGGTTATGTGAAACATGTTTCTTTGAGTGATTAGCCTGTATGTTTTGCCTGTTCATTATCCATTTCTCTGCGTCATTCCACTTAGAAGGAATTGGTCTGAATAGAGATCTATTGGCAGCATTGTTCCCTGCTCTCTCTCCTTTATCAAACTCAAAACTCGACGAGCTAGCATTGCTGTCATAATCAAGATTTTCATCTTCCATTGATCTCAGCGCGTGAATTGTGCTTGAACTTCCACTGCCAACCTTCTGAAAATGCTGCATCTTTCCACGACCCGTGTCACCATTTTCCTTAGGCATTGACTCCTTCGGTTCATAGGAAATCTTCCCACTCTGTCTCCTCTCCAACACAGCATCACTAGATGGCTTTAACGATAGAACTTCTAAGCTTGGAGATGTAACTGCGAGGAACAAGTTTCTAATTAGTCAATGAAAAAATCTTTTTCTTATTAAATAAAAAATAAACACACCAAAGATGGGATAAATACTATAAATAAATTGCAATTGCAAGTGCAGACCTTCATCATCAAGGTTGTCATTTTTTGGAGCAAGTAAGCTATTAACAAATTCAGCATCCTCAAGCCTTGAAGGGGAAGTTCTGGATGAATTGCTATTGGATCCATCCTTCTTCCTGTGATGGTGAGGCCCTAATAACTTCATCCTCAGTTTACTGGGAGAAATTATTCCAGCCTGCATAAGAAATGGCATACTTGTCCTTATCAAAATCCTGGAAGAACTCAACTAGCAAATTTCTAACAGAATCCAACTTGAAGCACACTTACATAATCAATTACATGACCACTTTCTTTTCTACCAAAAGGCCCACCCCACCGTTTCAACCCACACACAACCTTTTTCACTCAGAAGAAAAATGAGGGCAAACGAATCCTACCCCCTTTCCTCTTTCCCTTTTCAGCCTTTTCTTCTCTCTTCCTCACCCACCCACCCACCAAACAATAATGACAAACCCCATCCTTCCATTCAATACAAAAGTAGAAAAAGTAAAAGCCTGATTTTTGAACCATGTTAGAAATTCACTTGGAGGGAATCACTGAAGGGGTGACTATTCTGGACTCCCAGAACACAAACCTAGAATTACAGAACTCTTCTCCCACCAATCCAACCCAAAGAAAAAAAAAACAATTTTGATGAAGAAAAAAACACGAGGAGTGAGGCTAAATGACAAACCTGAACTTTCTCTATCCTCTCGTACTCCATTAGATCTCTGACTGTCTCTTTCTCTATAGCTTGGAAACTAGCTCATGCAGCAGTGGAAGGGAAGAAAAGTTGAATTTTGCAGCCTTGGTTGGAAGTTATGACTGGTGACTTGTGAATGAATGATAAAATAACACATGAGAGAGAGAGAGAGAGAGAGTGTGTGTGTTTATGAATGTGATGCAGCAGAAAGCGGAGCAGAAGAAGAACAGGAACAGGAACAGGTGTTTACTTGCTCAAGAAAGTTTTCAAGTTGGGTTTCTCTGCAGTACCTTAGATGCAGTATCTATCTATCATCTCGCCACGCCATCAGAATGACCCTGCCTGCTACAATATTAATCAATATTATTATCTCATTTAAATATATCTTAAATAATTCCTACTGGTAACAAACCTCCTATTTAAATATATTTTTTATTTTGTTCAAATTATAAGTATCTTTTCCCTAATATAATTTTATTCTAGTTGGTCAAAATTAGTTTAGACAGAAACTTATAAACCTGAACTTGCAATTGTTAATTAAATTAAAATTACTTACGTTAATTATTTTATCTATAATTTATGTAATTTTTTATATGATCATTTACTTACAAAGTGTTATGACTTTTGTAACAGATTTACTATGTCATTAAAAAAATGATAAAATAATTATTAAAATAAATAAGTTTATTATCTATAGTAATTTACAATTACTTTTAATGTATGATATTTTTCTTTATAATAATTAACCTAGAACTTTGGAATAATAAATATGCTTGTTGACTGTATTCGATATTAAAATTAGTTCCGAAAAGTTTTAAATCAAATATAGGATAATGTGTGGGAATTACTGTGGTTGTTTTTTCACTGCTACTTTTACTTTCAGTTTTCCCCTCCAATTGGTTCTCTCCTATTATTAGAAAGAAAAACTGGTGATGGGCTTTACTCGTTACATAAAAAAAAAAAAAAATAACTTACTTTTTTCTCACGTAATGATGTTTATGTTTTTATTTTTAAATAGATATTAATTTTTTATTTTTAATAAAATAATACTCATTTATTTATATTTTAAATAAAATATTTACTTCTTTAATATTTTTAATAAAAAGATATATTTCATAAATAAAATATTGTATGACTTGATATAAAAAGTTATACTATTTTTTAATGACTTCTTAATGTTGTTAACATGTAACAAGATACAAATTAGTGTTTATAATTTTTTAAATTTCAAATTTTAAAACTTTAATTTTTAGTATTTATAATTATTTATTTAAAATTTAATCACTGTGATGTTTTTTTAAAAATAAAATAAATAAATAAATGTAACTTTACTATAGATATGAAAAAAAAGTGTTATTTATTGAAAAGTTGTCTAAAAATTAATAAAATATAGAAATCATCTAATGAAAAACGTAATCACGGTGAAGGTTTATTTAAAAGTATCATATAACATAATAGAAAATTAGTTCAATTTTTCTAGAAAACAATAATATTTTTATATTTTATTTTACATGGATGCCCTAACCCTCAATCAACATAGTAACAAAGTCAATTAAATTCGATTTGAGAGTTTCTATTTTGTGTCCCGATAGACATTTTTAATATTTAAAAAAACTAAACATGTCAGAAATTAAATTGTTCTCAATGTTTTCTTTAATATAACTGTTATTGAAGTTTATTTTCTAATACAATTTTCATGTGCATACAAATATTTTTAGTGAATAGTTGAGAACTAACAATTTCTGTTTAAACAAATTGCCATGATAAATTCAGTCTCTTTCTCCAAAGCATTTCCTAATATTTTGTAAAACAAATATAAAAAGTTTTGAAACTAAGTGTACCAAATTATGTAAAAGTGATTAATAATTATTATATGATATTTAAGCGTTATTTGTTGCTTTATTCTATTGTTTTTTAAGACAAATTTAGGGTAGTCTTCGAGATCTAAGCTTGAGCATGATCAGAAGTCTGCATTATCAAATTTCTCTGTATAGTAACTGTTTGTGCTAGCAGGTCCTAATCAATTAAACACGAAAAATTACTACAAAAGAAAACGTTATAAATTAGAACAAAATTTTATTTTTAATGAGCGGTCAGGATATATTTTCCAGTGAAACTTTGGATAAAAAAAAATGTAATGTGCTAGAATTTGTGTGTAAGCAAAGATAAGTGAACTAGCATAGTGCAAATTCTATAACTAGTTTACACATGTTTTCATAAATTTTGTAGTAATTGAAATTGAAAATAAATTTCTAATAAGAATAAATAAATCTGTGGTTTTTTATATTTTGACTAATTACTTTAAAACATTTTTAATTTAAATAGATTAAAGATACAAATAGAACATTCTTTCAACTGTATTATAAAAGATTAAAGCCTACAAATCTTGATAGAACAATTTAATTGAAACAACATTATCTTTAATTTTAATTTTATAAAAAAATATTTCATTAATGGATTAAACTATGAAATTTATGTATTGAATATGAAAACTTTAAATATTAAAAGAAAGTTGGTATGAAAATAATGATAAAAAGGTGAAAACTAGAATTAAAAAAAAAAAGTAAAAGTAGTTTAAATAAAACTTTAACAGAAAGTGTTTATTAAACCTGGAAAGGTAACTGTTAAATAAAAATGTAAACTTGAAAAAATAATTGCAGAGTAAAAATAACAATAACCTCATTCTCGAATTTGAATGGGGTAATTTATAAAAGTATAAAGTAAAATATATAAAAAAAACTCACAAGTTAACGAACGTGAGTATCTATAATGTTTGTTCTTGATCCCTTATTTTTATATTTAAGTTATGTATGTAGATTTATGTTAACTAATTTAGTTTAAGTGACTTCCACACTGTATCTTCTTGAAGTTCTATTTGCTAATTTTTATATAATATATATCTTCGTGACAGTTTTATTTTAATTTTGTATTTTTCTTTTGAAATAAAATATATATTCCTTGTGTAACATATCTTTCCTTCCTGATGTATAACTCTTTTTTAGGACATGTAATTACTCCTTTATCTTCCACCAAAATGTAGAATTTTCTTCTTTTCTTAAAAACACTTCTCTTAACTTAATTTTTATATTTATTAATTTTATGATGATATACATATAAAAAATAAAAGTCCATTACTTTATTAATAGAGCATATTTTTTATTATCATAATTAACTAATTTTTATTTAAATTTCTATCTATAATGGATACACAAAGATAATATTATTTTAGATACAAGAAAATTAATATTATCTTATAATTTCTACACTTTATCAATATTTATTTTATACCATTCTATTTATTGATATGTATTTTTGTGATATTTACCTTCATCGATATTTTAATCCCTTTTTTTTTTCTTTTAATACATCATATAAATAATATGATTACACTCATTTAATATAATTTGAAAATCTCAACAAATAAGACTTCAATACTTTTTTAGGAATTCTCCGTTTAATAAGGATAAATATCAAAATAATAAATTCTCATTTTTGTTGTGTAAGCGGTTAACATTTAACTTAAATCAAGTCTCATCTTTTTGTTTTTGTCACAAACACCATAAATTTCTCTTTAATCCATTATTTCTCACTTAATTTTTTATACACACTCAAATATCTAAAAGATTTCCTTTATCTTTACATTCCTTCATTCACTAAGCATTTCATTCTCTTTGTAAATCACAAAATCTTTTAACACTTTCATTCTCATCCTTTCAAACAATGGTTGTGACTTCTTCTACTCAACCTTGTCATCTTCTTCTCCCATCACTAAAGTTTAACTTTTAACTTTTAGGCTTCAATGACAAGAGTTAGCCAATTGTTTATCTAGAAGAGGACCTCTAAGGACTACTCCGTCCAAAGACTAGCTAAAGAACTTTTCTTACTTTTAATAAAAGAATGTTTAGCATTAATTCAAAGTTCTTAAATGCAAAATGATTTATTGAATATAACTTCAAAAGCTTATCATATTGGACTGACAACAAAGAGAATTAACTATTCAAAAATGGAACGATTTGAAAAGTTTTTACATTTTCCATTGAAAATAAAAATTTGATTTTTTTTACTTAAGCCTTCTCAACAAAGTCTAACATCTCTACTTATGATATGTCCATATTTGTAATTTCTATAAATCTATGAAATTACAATCTCTATGTATTGAATTACCCTATGGATCTATTAATTATATTCTTTTTGATATTGTTGTTATTACTAGTTTGAACATAATTGGAGTTTTCAAATCAAACAAGGATGTCAAAGAAGATATAATTTAGTCTTAAGATGCTTATGATAGTTTAGGTTAAACCATATGAAAATGCAATCCAAGTGAAAGAAATAACTTTTTTAGTCAAAACACGTTATGGATCGATCGATTAAAATCCTTTTCAACCAATTTATTATACCAGATGTAGATTTTTTTATTCTTGAATTTTTTATTTATATGCATAAGCTTTGGAGACAATATTTTATATATTCGACAAGAACATACATTTAGTAAGATATATTTTTCAAATTAAACTTAAACACATTTATTAACAAAACATGTTATTTCATAAATAAGGAAATATATAATTTCAACAACCTTTATAAAAACTTTTTAAATAATAATTTAATCTCGAAATCAACCAAGAACACAAAAGATGTGAAAATATATATAATCAAAGAAATTTCAATGATTAAAAATATTACAGCTCTAAAGCATAAAAGACAAAAATGCAAAAATGCAACCTTCTATACTTGAACTCTAATCAAATGAGAAACATATATCAAGTATATTTGTAAGAAGATTATTTTTTATCTGATCATCAAATACATAAAAGTTTTATCTTTGAACATTACACAATAAGAATTATCTCTTTGAAGACTTGCATAAAAAGAAAATTTGTTAACATTCATTATCAAGAAATACAAAAACATCTACCACATTTATAATTCTTTATTTATAAATATTGTGTGTAATCTTGTTTTAGTGTAAGTGTGTTAAAACTCATATTTTTTTACTCTACAGAGTTGTTCATATCTTATCATGAAAAATAACATTCATTCAACAGTGAAAATAAATAATACTAGTATTCTCAATTTTAAAAGAATATTGAAAATGGATAATTGAGAATGATTGATATAATCATAGATATAATTGAGAATATACTAGTAATCAAGGTTTTTTATTAGTATAAACTCTTAGATATAACTTAAAAGAGATATCAATGTAATTTTTATCTATTAATATCCTTCGAAGTTTTTATCTATTGTTTATGAGAAAAGTTATTCAATCTCTCGTAAAACCTCTCTAAGAACTCAAACATTTATATGTATATACAAAAAATTAGAAAAGAAAACTTAATTTTAAAGTATTTTAATTTTATATATTCACTCATATAATATAAATTGAAATTATGAAATTTAGTGGTATTCAAACTCTATATCATTATTATAAGTGAAAAATAAAAGTTATAATTTCTTTGATAAAAATTACTTTTTTTTTCCTTAAATACATTATCACAGATTCTTTAAATATGCTTCACACTTTATTTTTTCAGCGTATGATCTTGTCTTTAGAACTCTCATCAATTAAATAAATATTTTAGATAAATTTACTGAGTTTAAATAAATTATCCCTGTGTCTAAGAGTTTTCAGAAGTGAGTTTATAAATGTATTCTTATTCCTAAACAGGTTATTCTTACAATATATATATATATATATATAATGTTACATCTTATTTTAATTTTTAAAATGCGTATGGAGAATGCTCTCTGCTTTAGATACTGCCTCGTGTGCCATGCTTTGAATGGGAATTGCACACTTGCTAGGTGGTCCAACCATGTAGTTATTGCTCCATCAAGCATTTTTGGATTTCAATAAATAATCGACCTTTAATAGTTGTTAAACTAGTTTTCTTCATTCAAGAACTTCTTTTTCTCTCGACTATCTCGATCTTCATCATTCCAATTTTCACAATAATATTATTCTTCTGACCTTATAATTATTTGTGTAATCTTACTTTTTATTGCATATTTTTATATTAAAACTGTTTCTCGAATTAATTTTTCATATCCTATCAATCATACCTTAAGATTTTAATGAGGTATATTTTAGGCTAAAAAGTCATTTATACAAAGTTTAAGCATATATAATTAATTCTTACATAATAATTTTGTACTTTTTTATTTTTTAAAAGCATTTTTGGTTATTTTCTACTTTTCTCTATTACGTGCAACTTTGTTATTGTTTATCTGTTTTTATATTATGAATTTAATGTTGAAATGAAAAAAATAATAATTTTCTTCAATTAGTTGTATTTTGAAATCAAACAAAAAACTTCAAATTAAAAAAAAGTCATGCATTGGTATTTGCTACCTAGTGGGTAGTGAACTTAATTCTAATTGATACTGATAAATTTGAAATCATTATAAGGGTTAAATTTTGGTTGAGGCTTGTATCTTAAAACATCATTTCATAATTATTTAAAAAAAAATGGTAGTAAGTATAGTCGGTGTTCAAAGTTCAAACAAAAACATAAAATAAAACCCGTGAATGACTTTGGTACCTCGCTAATTATTCCGATAATCGCGCCTCCGAAAACATTTCTTAATATAATACAAATTGTACACTAATTAGCAATAATTGGTAAAAGAAATAAATACCAACAATAAGTACAACGTGGTGGTTTAAAATTTTGAATTCTCGAGAGGAACTAAACAATTATTGGAAAATACATGGTTGGATAGAAAATTCCACCTTCTTCCCTTATATGATTTTATTTTCTACACAAATCTAGAATTTCTTATTCATGTTTAGCACGTGAAGTTATGAAGTTTACTAATCAATTATTATCATTTAAAAATGACATCACTTATAGTTTTTATTTCTTTTTGCAAATTTTACATATATGTTAAATTTTGATAGAATAACGAGGTGTATAAAACCAGAATAATGTTGTTTTACAAACCATCGTCTTGATTAATCTTTTCTTATTTTTATATGTTATTGAAATTTAATATATTGACAAAATCTGTAAGACTAAATCTTTTTGTGATGAATACAAAATGAACTTGGTAAATTTGCAAAATGATGATAATTGAATATCAATAAGATAGTTATGCTTCTTTCTATTTTACTTCAAAATTAATTTATATTAAGTTTTTTCATTTCTACTTTTTCGATAAATTGTATATTATTACTTAAAATTTAAGTGAAAAACCAAAATATCATTGAAAATTTGAACTTTAAAATGTAAAATAAAAAATGGAGAAAATTAAAAAAAAAAAACTTAAAAGAACATGGTAAAAAAGAAACAATGTATTTCTTATTAAAATAAATTTGATATATTCTTTTAAAATTATGAATTTAAGTTTTCAAAAAGTTTTCTCTCTTTTTTTCTCTCAAACAAAAGGGACTTTTATTAGTATTAGTAGTTAGCTAAAAGTAGATGGGAAAATACCAATGGTAGTTATTGTAGGGTAATGAAAGAAAGATAGTGATGGAGATGAAGAGATGAATATATTCCTATTCCTTGGTGGGTCAAAGATACTTATGGGAACATACACAACACATATGCTTCCATTAAGGCAGGCTCATAGTTTTTGTTAGAATTTAAAATATTTTTGCCAAAGTGGGGGGAATATGAACAAAATTAATTAGTGTGTCAGAAGAACACAGAAGCCAAAGGGGTTCAGATTCTACTCTGGTTCAGAATTTTATAATGTGACTCCTTCCTTCTTTCAATCTGCCTCATTTGACCACAGTCATCACCTAATCCACTTTCATTTTTATGGGCCCATTTTCCTTCCACACACCATTTCAAGTACAAAACAATTAATACAAGGATTGCAATAGTTCAAAATGGTGTTGGTGTTAAAACAAGAAACAGTTTCTTGAAATTTAACTAAATTAAAGGGATTAGATTTGGAGGTATGGGCAATCCTCCTTCCCCCTTACAATAAACACTTTTAGGATTTATAGGTATAAAAAATATTATCTAGATTCAGGAATAAAGTTGAGATGATGAAAAATAGTAAAAGGTTTATTATAAAGGAAAGTGTGAAAAAGAATAAAAAGGAATCAACGAAATGTTTGTAAATGGTTAGGATAGTTTTTTATATTAGTATATTTAGAAAAGAATTCGTAAAATAAACTTTTAAATATAATTTGATGTAAAAATTTAATTATTTAAAAAAATTAAGGTCCAAATAAATTTCAAGTTAAAATGAAATTTATTATGAAATCCTAATAAATAAATAAAAGTTATATTTCGGAAAAATAATATTAAAATAAAAGTTATTTTACAAATCTTCAGACTTACATATGAAATGTTAAACGTTGGAATGTAATATTATTAATTAATGACACACAATGCTATCAATATCATGTCTTGCCACATCATTAAGAAGTTTGATAATTTTTTTTTATAATTTTATTTTTAATTATTCAACTATTCAAATCAATTAATAAAAGATTCAATAATTTTAAAATACAAATTTTAAAAAATATATTAAATCCAATATAAATTGCAGATAGCCGACAAGCCGGAACTTTCTTTTGACTAATTTCAAAGGGCAAATGAGCAACCCTTTGTAGTGAACTAAGAAAGAGAAGTAGAAACAAGTCACTATCTATGAGGTACGTGCACCATCCAAATCAATTTGTTTAGCTAATTATCATTTTTTTTTTAATTTACAAAATCGATCAAGTTAGTAAATAACATGCTTCTTAGAACTCAAATAATGATTAGATAAACAAACAGAGAATGCCAATTTTATATTTCATTATATTGATAAACAAATGTAAAAGTATGTTTGAAAAAAAATGGTTTGTGTAAATTATCCGAATTATGATAAATTTCATTCCATTTGAAATATAATCAGATTGAGGTTATATGCACTGAAAGTAATAAATTATTTTTCTACAAATACTCTGCATATATCTATATTGTTAAGGTTACTGTTAATAATATTAATTTTATTTTTATACTTTTTTATTTGTAATAGAGTAATTAACAATTGTTTTTACCCCTTAACCCCTCAATGGTTACATCTCTCTCTCTCTCTCTCTCTCTCTCTCTCTCTCTCTCTCTATATATATATATATATATATATATATATATATATATATATAT
>Ga0209489_100667_pt1 | contig 66766 bp, 38 predicted proteins | sample SiratrowhiteBW_FD_187527 | JGI IMG/M metagenome (GOLD analysis project Ga0209489, IMG submission 187527) | Root nodule microbial communities of legume samples collected from California, USA - Siratro white BW (SPAdes) (version 2) | ecosystem: Host-associated > Plants > Roots > Nodule | place... | reverse complement strand
TGAGCTCACAGAGGCACCGTCTGATGGCTCAGATGCCACATGCGAGCTCAGTAAGCAGAGAAAAAACAAAAACCTAAATCTGCTCTAAGGAAAAGGGGCAGAAAATGAACTTACTCTAACGGAGGTTCTGATCAGATAAACTTGCTCTATTCTCCGCCACGAGTCCAATGGTGGGCTCCGCTTGAGAAACTGATGAGGTATGGAAGCAGAGACTCAGAGAGAAGTCAAAGGAAAAGAGGTTAGGGGTTTTAGAGAGATGATGACTTGAGTTGAAATGAGACTTGACTATGTACTTTTTCTATAAATACGCGTTTTTAGTTTAATAATATAATAATCAAGTGCTCATTCCACTTCTACCATTTCACTCAAATGATAGATTTTTTAGGTTGTTACAAAAGGTACACGAGTATAATCCAAAAAGCTCCCCCGAATCATTGCTTTAATTGTATGTCATATTATCCTTAAATTCAAATTGCTTCAATTATTTTCCTGAAATTTTTAGGTAATTGAAATTGTAGCATCTGTGTAACTTTAATGGATTAAAGAAATAGTTTAGAAGAGCAGCTATACAGTGTTAATTTATTTTAGTATATGGAGACATTTAAATGGTTTTTAATTTCTTCTAACGTGAAATTCTCTATTCAAGTGAAGAATATTTTGATAATATTTGATCTTTTATTTGTAACACACTATATATATATATATAACGTGATTGGGAACCAAGTTTGTGTCTTTTGTTGTTGAAAGAAAATAGGAATTTTCTTTGCTCAATAAAATGTTTTGTATTTCTTTTGGCATCCAAGCATATGTTTTTTCCTAAGTCCACAAAAAATGTAACTATAAAATGTGACTAAAAATCAAGGTAAAGTAAATTTCAATGTTCCAAGCTGACAATTTCATAAAACATAATAAAAAAAAATTGTAATTAAAGAACCACACTTGAATCGTAAGGTTGTTAAACCAGTGGAACTTCTTAAACTAATGTAACCATTTAAAAATTTCCAATTATGTTAACACTTAAATACTTAAATTAGTCTATCTAAAATTATCAATTATCCAAATAATTGAGGAATGATACCTATTATGTCACAACACTTTCAGTGATAGGTAAGAATCAACCAACTTGTAAGGATTGAAAATACAAAAAAGAGAAACTATTTTTTTCTTGCCAGGTGTGCTTCTTTAATTACAATTTTTTTTTTCTTTATTATGTTTTATGAACTTGTCAGCTCTGGACATTGAAATTTACTTTACCTTGACTTTTAGTTACATTTTTTAGTTGTATTATGACGTTTCTATAGGATGTTATAATTTTAATCGAATGAAATGTACTTACATGTTTTCTATTTTATATTTTTATCGTTTTAATTATTATTTTCAATTTACCTTTCTAGTTTTAAATACAGAGCAGATGACATTCTTCTTAAAATAAACACACAAAAAACTTTAGGTGCCTTTCATTGAAATAATTCAAAAAAATATATAAATTTTTTTATTTTCAATTTTTTTTTATAAATAATTGACACGTAACAAGATAATGTACATTAAAAATTATTAAAATATTATTTATAAACATAAAATAGATAAATTCTACATAAATAAATAAATAATTATTTTATTAATTTATTGTCTCTCTTTAAAGTAAGTTTCTTTTATCGGTAATAAAAAGTTAAATAAATGCAAAAACAAAACAAAGTTTACAAAATCAGGGCAATGTCTCTTGTCAAATCCTAACTCACTGTCACCCAATCTCATCCCTGTGTATTTTAGATTTCCTCTTTGCACTCACTTGCTCGTATATCACATTAAACCATCACTATGAATCCGTAATCAATCAATACCGATACTATATACTGTTGGCAAAATGTGTCCAATTACATTTTCTTTTTTCTTTTTCTAATAAATTAGAGTGATATGACAGTAATATGATAATAAATAATTTAATAAACACAATCATTTTGTTAAAATAAATTCTAATATTATTTAAAAAAATAAATTTTAAATTTAATTCAATCTTAAAAAAATAACTTATAAAATTTATATTTAATTATAAATTATTAAATAAATCTAAATTTAAATATTGATAGCCCACCCTCGACTGCAGTCCCCTTAGGCTTTTTTTTTTCTACACTCCTGCAATGTTCAGTATTATACCTGTCACACTTGTCCTGTGGAGCTGAAATATAGCCCTGATGTTGTACTTCTTGTACATAATATTTTAATATTTCAGCTCATCTTCCTGCATTCAGATATCATAACAATAAAGTGACATAGCTCCAGAAAGCAGATCACCCGAATGAACCCCTTTTGATTGGTACATAAGAATTCCATTTGGTGTTTCACCTCTTCTTAGAAACTGTCCTCCCAGATCTTCTACAGTAACCCAATATCCTCATTTTGTTTGCTCATATGTTACCATTTACAGCTTACCTATTTCTCGTTATTCAAGCAATTAGTCAGTCTCAATATAAAAGACTGATTTTCTTATACTTATTAGTTATCCAAGATCAAGGCTTAAAGTGGCCACACATATTTTCACATTTCATTTTGTTTATATTTATTTAATGTATGAATTCAAATTGCTGAAAATGTTCTTTGATAATGTGGCTGCCTTACACAGAAAGAACAGGTGAGTCGTTGTTTCTCCCTGCATTTCATATCGTCCATCACTATTCCTCTTATCCTTTGTTGCTACTTTACTATTTATAATTCGTGAAGCGAAATGTTGAGCTGATCGGTAGGCATTAATATTTCAAAACTTTTGGTACAACTCCTCATTCTCCCGCTTAGCCTTGCTGTGTACTAATTTGTTTTATCAATTTTCCAACTCCAAGCACCTCCCTGCCCTAGATTACCATGTTTTATCCTATTTCTTGCATCAAATTATTGACCATGAACTTTTTCTATTCAAACCTCCGCAATTCTAGACACCATTCCTATGTGTTGTCTTTCCACACCCCGATTCCTCTTAAAATAGCATCCTTTAAGCATGAATTACATTATAATACGAGAAATCTTTACCTTAAAAAGAAATTTTAAATATTCACTCAGGACCTAGCCTTCCCATCATTTCCCTAATAAGATTATATTTATATTGAATAGTTTTAAATTCTTGGCTCCCAGACCATTATGTTTTGTTTAGATAAAGGAATGAATTTGAAATGAAAATATATAAAAATTTGATTGTTTGGATTGAGAGAAAAATAATAAGATTTAAATGAAAAGTTTATAAAAATTTATGAATGATGTGATGTATATGATTGATAAAATAATATTTTAATAGATAAAATTGTAATTTAAATTAATTTAAAATTAAATATACTTAATTTATTAAATGAAATTAATAAACTATTATTTTTAATTGATATAATTATAATCTTATCAATTATTTTAAAATAAAAATTAAATTATTATTTAATAATGTTATTATTTTTATAAGATTATTTTAATTTTAATTTTAATTTAGTTTTATTATTATTGTTGTTTATTTTTATATCAATATTATTAATATTTTATTCTTCTAATTATCTTAATTTATTATTATTTTTATAAATTTATTATTAAATACTTTTATTTTTCTTATTATTTTATTAGATTCATTATTTAACTTTCTGTTTAAATCTTCGGCCATCCACGAAAAAAATAAGAGATAGTTTTTTTTTCTTCTTTTTCGTAATAAAATAATATTTTACTTTTTGATTTTTGTGCTTTTCACACCTTTTTTACTATATAGTCTTTTCATTGGTGCATGTAAACGGACCTTTAGAGTTACAAATAGTATCCCATTCCTATCCTATCCTAGTAAGAAGTTCTTTTTGTATTTTGATTATCTCTTTCAGTATAGTATTTGTTATCCTAAACATTGATATAAAATATAAAGGAGTTGTGGACAATATAGATTTAATTAAAGTGATCCTTTTTGTAAAAGAAATGTGTTTTTCTTTTCACTTAGCCAACCTCTTTAATTTTTGCCAAAATATTCACCCCAAAACTCCTTTCTTGTATGATTTACCCTACCAGTGCTCCTAGGTAAGTGAATGGAATCCTCATGTTCTACAATTTAGTACTTGAGAGAACATGTGGATGTTTCTTTGTCCAATCCCTAAGACTCCTAGTCTACTTTTATGTAAATTGACTTTAAGACCGTAATTCAGTTCAAAACATTTTAAAATGCTTTTGATAGTTAGAATGTTTTCTAACTTAAGATGATATACAAATATTATATCATCGACAAATTGTAACATACTTACACTTATTGTATCCCTTCCCACCCAAATCTCTTCTAGCATCCTTTTGTTTTCTGCTTGCCCAATTGCACAAACTAACCCTTCTGCCACCATAAGAAACAAAAGAGTTGTTAATGAGTTCTCGTGCCTTAAGTCTTTCTCTGGTTTAAACTTTTTAATTGAACTTTCATTCACTAAAATTAATATCGCACTACAAGAAAAAAGCTATTTAGAGACCAATTTTTAGCTACCAAATGAAATAGTTGTTAATTATGACCAAAATAGTCATCACATTAAATTTTGGTTGCTAAATAACTACAAAATATGAATTTAGTGACCAATTAAGTCAAGATAATTGGTATCTAACATTAGCTACCAAAGTTTTAGTGACCTATACCATTAGATTCTAAATTGGTATCTAATTAAGTTAGAGACTAAGTTAGAATCTAATAGTGTAGGTCACTAAAACCTTGGTAGCTAATGTTACATATCAATTATCTTGACTTAATTAGTCACTAAATTCAATCATTACTTCTATTTTATAGTTATTTAACAACCAAAATCTAATTTGGTGACTATTTTGGTCACAATTAGCAACCATCACTACAAGAAAAAAGTTGTTTAGAGACCAATTTTTAACTACCAAATGAAATGGTTACTAATTGTGACCAAAATAGTTATCAAATTAAATTTTGGTTGCTAAATAACTACAAAATATAAGTAATGATTGAATTTAATGACTAATTAAGTCAAATAATTGGTATCTAATATTAGCTACCAAAGTTTTAGTGACTTATGCCATTAGATTCTAATTAATATCTAATTAAGTTAGAGACTAATTTAGAATCTAATGATATATGTTACTAAAACCTTGATAGCTAATGTTAGATATCAATTATTTGACTTATTTGGTCACTAAATTCAATCATTACTTATTTTGTAGTTATTTAGCAACCAAAATCTAATTTAGTGACTATTTTGGTCACAATTAACAACTATTTCATTTGGTAGCTAAATATTGGTCTCTAAATAATTTTTTTTTTCTTATAATACATTTCATTTGATAGCTAAAAATTAATCTCTAAATAATTTTTTTGTTGTAATGTCGATACCAACTCTAAGCATCTCCTTATTCACTTACATTATTTAAGACTCGAATCTTTCAATCATATAAACTAGAAAATCCTAACTTATTGAATCACATGTCTTCTCAAAATTTGTTATCACCATTATATAACTATGTTTTTTTTGTTCTTTTTGACCCCATCTAAAGCGTTATTGACTACTAGCACAGTATTCAACCTCCCTCTTCTCTCGAGATTATCTTTTATTTGTGATCTTGTGTATAATTTTTTTCTAAGAATTTTCTGTATTTAGTATCAATCTTACAAGTGATGCATTCACTAGAAAATGCTATTTTAAGAATGTTCCAAAACTCTTTTATGAAGTTAAAGACATTTAGTCCTAGGCTTTTTTCACTATCACACTCCCACACTATTTCTCTAACCTCGTCTTTTATGAACCTACTTGTAAGCATTGCATCATCTTCGTGTTTTTTAGAAAAGCAAAATAACAAAAGAGTGAATCATATCAAAGTTAAATAAAGTCAAAATACTTAAATGTGAATAAATAAAGGAATACATGGTGATAATATATACAGTGGTTACATTTTCATTAGTTAGGCACATAATACCAATTTGCACTATTTTTCAAATGTATTTTTTTACAACAAATATAACCTGCGTAGTTACAAACTCTCATTAACAAATATGATGTATTCTATTTCTAATCTAAATCTAGGGTTATAATTTATAAGGTACAAAGATAATATTATTATTCTTTTACTTAATACTCAAATTTTGATTACCTTCTTTCATATTTATAAATGTAATAAACTTACTCCATTCCAGTCTTCATTGTAAAAAGCCTCGTAAATTATAATTACAATTTTCACCACCCTTAATCTAATATATTATTTCTGTATGTTGTTTCCTACATTTAAATTTTTTTATTTATGATTTATTTGAAAAAAAATTTCAAAAAATTATTTTAGCAGCAAACTTTTTCATAAAAAGTTAATTTATATAAATATTTCATGTGCCTTTTCTAAATTCTTACTTTTAACTTGGGGATAAATTAATTTCATCTTATAACAAATTCTTTTTTTTTACTTTTCTTTTTCTCCTTGCAAGTACACACAAAAAAAAAATCCTCCAAACATATTTGACTAATTACTAACAGTATTATCAATTAAATACCTAATTAATTTGACATTCCTTATGCAATTGTCCTCTATCAGAACAGTAGTCATACACCAGATGTTTCTTTCTCACATACTGGTATGCCTTTTGTTGGTGAGGGTTTAGTTGCCAATGTTTGTGATCATTCCACCATAAATAAGGAGAATAGCAGACAAATTTGTTGTGGTTTTGGGTTTGGCAACCATGAATATTGAAACCTTGAAAGTGAGCAGTGAAGGGTGCTTGGTTCCAGTCAATTCTCTTCCCATTAGATGCCCAAGGTTCACCATTCCATATGCTAGCCATAACATGCATTTGTTGCCAAGGAAAACTCACTCCAACCTTGGAGTTGTTCTTGAATACCCTAATTGGTATTTTATCCACGTAAAACCTGAAAATATTCAAACTCAACAAAAATTAAAAAAATATCATGTGTAATTGTCTTAGACATAAATATAACTAAATTATAATATAAAAGTAAGTGTAAATTTTCATCTTATAAAATTGTTTGGTAAAATGTAAACTTAAATTTCAATTTCTTAACCTATATGTTATTTTAAAGCACATGAAACTCAAGTAGCATTTAAGTGAGTTTAGAATATACTATTATTTTACTCTAGTTGTGTGTGTGTGAGAGTGACTCTGTGATAATTTTAAAGTATTGAAATTAAGCTTGACAAAAGTTATATTATGCATGTCAGATTCAAAAATCAAGAGACTCTGGATTCTGCTTCAAATTCATTACTTCTTTCACAAAAGGGATTGGTGCATTGGATACATTTGATAAACTCAAATTAATGATGGAAGGCAATAAGTTTCAATTTTGTAGTACAATTGTAATTTAGAAATGGTAATTTTTTTTAGTTTGATAAAATAAAGGAATAATAAAAAAATAAAAAAAAACAGTTGAAGACAGAATTAGACTTAGCAAGATAAAAAGCAAATACACAAAACCTACTCACCATTTGAATGGGACGACTATACTAATAAATTAATTAAGTTGATATATTTTATTCAAATGAATTTTTTTTCATACTTTCTTAAAAGAATTTGGAGTCTTATCCTTTTAATTTATTTTATCCATAAAACCGTATTTCATTACCGATAACAAAACATATATTATTGCCTCTTTTTTTTTTTCTTTTTTAAATTAGACCTATATTTAGAAAGAATCACAGTGCACAAAAAATTTACTAGTTTATAAAATTGTTATAATACTTTAATAACTCAAACATACCCTGCTAGATGTTCCATAATTTATAGGAAGAAAGAAGTAATTTTGTTTTTCAAGTAGCTCGTGCCCTTATATTTTAATCAAGAGCAGATTGTAGTTTGAATCAGATAAATATCTAGGCAAGTTCATAACACTAGTGAGATATTAAATTCAATAATAGTAATTACACTATTTGATGTTGGTTCCAAAGGACTCCATATGTATGAAAATCAATTGTGGGATCAAACCAGAGACTATGTCTTTGCTCTCTGCCACCTTCATCATTTGCAAAAATATTGGTTTGCAACATATGAGGCTCTCCATTGTTTCCCAAGAATTCAAAGTCAATCTCATCGTGTTTTTCTCCCATATGTTCATAGACAGTTGAAGTCAGCTACAATTACAAAAAAAAAATACTCAATTTAACCTAATTATATATCTATCTATCTATCTATCTATATATATATATATAAAGGTAAGATTAATTCATACGTAAAAGGCTGTCACAACTCCTCTAGAATCCTTGTTGGGTATCTTTATTCTCATTTGAAAGAATCCAGAAGCGTAGTCCAATTTTGATCTGAAGCCAGCCCCTACATAGTAAACAGTAGTTAAAAATTTGAGAATTAAACTATACCATTACTTTTGCATAATATAAGCTACTAAACATGCTACATGCATTTGCTGAGTTAACTCTAGCTTGTAGTATTATAGAATAATTTACGGAATATAGTAATATTACTTAGTAACTATATAACTTTTTGTCTGGTATGAAAACTCACTCATTATGAGAACATAAGAGACTATAAGATATGCTTCTTGAGTACTTTTTTAATTCTTTTATTCATAGAGAAAAACCAAACACAGATATAACAAGGTACGTATTGTCTAACATGACTCTCTTAGATCACATAATATATAAAAATAAATAAATATTTTTACAAAAGGACCATTAAAATGAAAAAAAAAAACAAAATTATTTTGAACGAATTTGAATTCTCTAGTACTATTCTTTTATTATGTTTTCAAAATATATTACATTTTTTTAATGTATCAAATATCAAAATCAATAGATTTTGATATCACACTAGAAAAGTAACATCTAAATTTCAGAATTAGACTCATAGGAGTAGCCAAATAGCATATATATTAGGTAGCAGAGTTAAAGAGCCTCTTCTCTCTTTTAATCAAACAGTAAGCCTTTTACATGCATAAAATTATACAAACCTGAAGTTTTATCAATTGAGAGTTGAACTTCTCTACCATGTTGTAGAAAAAAGACATGACGGTTTCCCCATACAACCTTGTAGTTCTGTTGGAAGCCAACTTCAGCAGTTTTTCTAGCATATGCTATGGCCAGTGCCACAAAGAGAAGAACATAACAGAAGCTGCATAACAGTTTAACGGTTAATAAATTACCATAAAAGCGAACAGAATTTGAACACAAAAAGGGGCTTTTCCTACTGTATATGCACTTACTTTTGTTGTTTGTGCAAATGAACCATTATGTCAAACAAAGTACACCACACTGTTTTTTTGTGTGAAGTTTGTTGTGATTTTCATTGTAATTTATAGCAATGATTATGGATTATGTGTACAGTATCACAGGTTAATGAATCTTAACTACATTTCCATGTCAAAGCAAAAACTTTGGGTGAGGAAGAAGTGAAAGTGTAAAGTGACAGATACATTCATTAAAGCAGCACACAAGTTGTGGCTCGTAAGCTTGTGAATGTCCTATTTATTCCTTCAAGTTGATCTATTTTCACGTTACTCTTGCCTTGTGAAAGGCCCCTCCTTGTTACTATGCACCACCCCTATAAAGGTGATGAAAATCCCAGTGACTACGCACGTACACGTAAGCAGATATATTCTATCAATTTCTACGATCGATCATCTTGCACAGATCTATGCTTACTATATATCTGGAATTTGATGTCTTGTTTTCTGTTATCTGCATCTTCTACTTGAAAAGGAAAAAGGAAACTCAAGTTGTCATGCAAAAGGCCATATCAATGCTATTTTACTAGTCTTTCCTTTTCGTAAGTGATAAATCCATATGAAAATATAGCAGCCTGCTTAAAATTGTTGAATATTCGTAACAATAATACTTACTATACATGGATCATTTGGATTTACCATTACAAAAAGAAAATTCTAATCCATTATTTTTTTACTGTTATCTTTTTAAAGTGAAGAATTGTCAATGAGAAAGATAAAATTTGAATTTCTTTTTCTCGGAAATGAAAATTTACTGTAGCCTTATTAGTTATTATTTTGATTTCAATAGTTAACATTTGAATTTCTTTTTCTCGGAAATGAAAATTCACTGTAGCCTTATTTTCTGGATGCCGTTTCCAATGAAATTCATTATTCCACATTTTGTGGGTTTTTTTCCAGCTCAATAGTTTTTTAAAACATTCTATGGAGCGTTGGAAAATATATAAATGAGATTTTGATTACAAAATTTAAAAATTTACTCTCGATTGTATAATCAAAAGATATATTTTAGATTGTGAACTTCATAATACAGTTTTGGTTTTTTAATTATATAATTTGAAAAATATTAACAAATTATACCATCTAAAATATATTTTCAAATAAAAAATAATTTCTTTTTTTTATATTACATAATTTAAAATACATTTCTAGATTGTTAGAAAATATATTTTTATATAGTACAATTTAGAATGTTCCTAATTCATGAACAATTTGAACCTTTTTTCGACACCAATTGCAGTGTCAGAAGAAAATATAAGGAGACGAAGAAAAGATCTTTTTGTCTAGCAGTGGGCCGAAATAAGATCAAAATGAATATAATCTTTCAATAGTTATTGTAATCATCATTAAAAATAATTAATAATATTTTTGTGAGAAAGGAGTGTGACTATCTTGAAGTAAAAAAAAGTGGTGTTCTTAAGAAATTGGTATTTTTAAGAAATGATTGTGAAGTTGTTGATAAAATTCGAAAAAGATTTATCTAGAAAAAAAATTTCAATACTTAAATCAATAAAAGTTTAAAAAATTGTATAATATATGAGTATGAAGAAAATAAGAGAATTGATTAAATTTATATTATTATATCTTGATATATCTTTATATATCCCTGATACAGGGAGGTACAAATAGTACTATTATAAGATAATAAAAAATTCACTGTGAAGGAGGAAAACAATTTTGTTTTGAGAAAGAAAGATCCTTACTGTGATCTAATTTGTGTTAATGAGTACTACTGTAAGAAGAAGATCCACAAAAATAATACGAAGCAAGAGTTAACGTTTGAATGAGGATAAAGTAAAAAGAAAAGACGCAAGTAAAAGGGCAAAGAAAGGGAGGTAAAAAAAAAAAAAAAAAAAAAAAAAAAAAAAAAAAAAAAAAAAAAAAAAAATTTTATAAAAAAAAAAAAAAAAAAAAAGATTTTTTTTTTTTTTTAGTTTATAATAATCAAAAACATCACTGATGAATCTAAAGGACTACTATTGGCCATATAAAAATGTGGATAAGATTCACATGATAGTCTTTTTACAAAAATGTACTTAGACTGTAGACTTGTAGGAAGCTTGTGTATCTAGCTCACTTAAAAGAGGAGACATTGCTTATCCCATGAGTATTGTAAATAAATTCATGTATAATCTTGGAGAAAACCATTCTTATTTTGAGATATTTAAAATTTTGATCCACTAGAAGAAACCTTTTTCTAAAGAAAATGAAAGCAATCGAAGTGTAAGTGTGTACTTACTGATGTTGGTTGGACTGAATTCACACGTAACAATGACATCGCAGTTTTCTTTATCAGCAGTGATATCCCACTTGAAATGCGTAGATCAAATTTAAGGCGAGAGTTGATTCAGTTTGAAATTTTATAAGTATTTCGATTTTCGAGCTTTCATGTTTGAGCAACCTATATATATAAATTTAACATTTGATTTGATTTTATATTAAAAAAATTTCATATAACTTACTTTTAGTTTTTATCTTATTTTCTTTTAGGATAAATACATTGAGTTCAATTAACATACTTGTTTTAATTTTATATATATTTTTGGTTAATTTAATATTTATTTATTGTTTTGGCTATAACATTTTATGTAGGTATTATTTTTTTTATTCGAATTGTAATTTACTTTACAGTTTTAGAATTTTATGTATGTAGTTCTTTATGAGAACAAAATTTAAGTAAATTGTTTTATGAAAAGATAAGTGGGATCAGAGCAGAATGAGTAGTTTCAATTCTTTCAATTGCTTTATATTAAGAAACTGAAAAATGAATTCTTTTAATTTTTATTATTTTTTTAATTAATTTCAATTAAAAATAAATAGGTGTAATTCAAATCCAATGAATTCTCTTTAATTTCAATTAAATAGAATATTAATTTTTTATTATTTTCAATTAATTTGAATTAAACAATTATTTTTTTAATTTTAATTAAATATGAATCCCCCTTAATTTTAATCAAACAGAAATGAATGGTACACTTAGACATATAGAGGAGCATGTGGGTGGGGTTTAGGAGAATAATTTGACTTGCTGGTCCTAGACGGGAGAGAGAGTGCGGATTGAAGAAATGATGAGTTGCGCAAGAAAATCGGCCGGGCCCAAAAGCACGAGGGGTGCATGATAAAAAATAAATGGTGTGAATAGTAGAGTCCATTTTTTTATTTGAAAACTTAAGGGGTTGATGGTCATGGTCCAAAAGATTGTCAAGACCTTGCTTTGCAGGGATCACGGTCCAAAGAGTGTCAAGATCTTGCTTTGTAGGGGATCACAGTCCAAAATATAGGTGAAAATGGCAAGACCTTGCTTTGCAGGGGATCATGGTCCAAAATATGGCCGAGACCTTTACTGTGTCTAAAGGGTCACACACATATTAACTGATAAAAGATATGTGAGGACGAGACCTTGACAATGTCGAAAGGGTCTCAAATTAAATATTGAAAAAAACTGAGGTTGAGACCATGATCGTGTCGAGAGGGTCTCAAATTAAATTTAAAAAAAAGTGAGGTTGAGAGCATGCTCGTGTCGAGAGGGTCTCAAATTAATTTTAAAAAAAGTGAGGTTGAGACCATGAACGTGTCGAAAGGGTTTCAAATTAAATTTTGAAATAAGTGAAGTTGACACCACGACCTTATTTAGAGGGTTCCAAATTAAATTTTGAAAAAGGTGAGGTTAAGTCCAAGACCGAGTCGATAGGGTCTCGAATTAAATTTGAATAAAATGAGGCTGGGACCATGACCGTGTCGAGAGGGTCTCAAATTAAATTTTGAAAGAAATGGTTGAGACCAAGACCATATCAAGAGGGTCTCAAATTAAATTTAGAACAAAGTGAGGTTGAGACAATGACCGTGTCGAGAGGGTCTCAAATTAAATTTTGAAAAAAGTGAGGTTGAGACCGTGACTGTGTCGAAAGGTCTCAAAATTTGGGAAAAGTGAAGTTGAGACAATGACCATCTTGAAAGGGTCTCCAAATTTTGAAAAATAGTGAGGTTGAGACCATGACCATGTCGAGAGGGTCTCAAAATGAAATTTTGAAAAAAGATGAGGTTGAAACCATGACCGTGTCAAGAGGGTCTTAAAATTTGGAAGAAAGTGAAGTTCAGACCATGACCGTGTCGAGAGGGTCGAAAATGTGGAAAAAAGTGAGGTTGAGACTATAACCTTGTCGAGAGAGTCTCAAAATTAAATTTTAAAAAAGTGAGGTTGAGACCATGAGCATGTTGAGAAGGTCTTAAAATTTGGAAAAAATGGAGGTTGAGAGCATGACCGTGTCAAGAGGGTCTCATAATTAAATTTTGAAAAAAGTAAGGTTGAGACCATGACCGCGTCTAGAGTTTCTTAAAATTTGGAAAAAAATGAGGTTGAGACCATGATCGTGTCAAGAGGGTCTTAAAATTTGGAAAAAAGTGAGGTTGAGACCATGACAGTGTTTAGAGGGTATAAAAAAAGTGAGCTTGAGACCATGACCGTGTCAAGAGGGTTTCAAAATTTGGAAAAAAGTGAAATTGAGACCATGACCGTGTCGATAAGGTCTCAAAATTTGGAAAAAAAGTGAGCTTGAGACTATGACCGTGTCAACAGGGTTTCAAAATTTATAAAAAAAGTGAAATTGAGACCATGACCATGTTGAGAGGGTCTCAAAATTTTGAAAAAGTGAGGTTGAGACCATGACTGTGTCGAGATGGTCTCAAAATTTGGGAAAAAGTGAGGTTGAGATCATGACCGTGTCGAGATGGTTTCAAAATTTGGAAAAAATTGAAGTCGAGACCATTACCATGTCGAGAGGGTCTGAAAGTGATAAGAAAAAGTGAGATTGAGATCATGACCGTGCCGAAGATCTCAACCAATAATATATGAGGCACAGACAAACAATATGTGAATGTTGAAATGAACAAGGTTGATGAATGTTTTGAGGTGAGTGCATGAATGCATGAACATATGCAATATTTTTCATTTTTCCTATTCTTGTGAATGAGAATGTAAACAAATGCATGATACTCTATTTTTCACTTTTGTTATGTTTATTTGAATATGAGTGCATGGATGAATACATTGGGAATGCATGACACTTTATGTTTTATTTTTGCTATTAGCCTTTATTTTTTCATTTTTTTGAACAAGAATGCATAAAATTCTTTTTAATGAGTATACATGAGATTCTATTTTTCATTTTTTTCATTTTTAATTTTTTGATTTTTTTAATGAGAATGAATGAGATTTTATTTTTTATTTTTGTATGAGACTCTATTTTTTTCATTTTTTTGAAAAAGGATGTATTGATGAATGCATAAGGCTTTATTTTTCATTTTTATTTATTTTTTGATTGAGAATGCACGAATGAATGCATAAAACTTTATTTTTCATTTTTTTAAAATCTTTTTAAGTCGACATGTAAATTAAATGTTCCTTTTACAATCATTGAATTCATTCGATATCAAAATTTTGTTTTGTTCTTGAAAATGATGGATGTTTTTAAATATTAAAGCTAATGTTAAAATTGGGGCATTATTGACTTTTTCCTTAGCAAAAATTTTAGTACATGCGCTTGAATCCATAGGTGGATGAAAAATGTGGGAGAGAAAGTTGAAGAGGTTTGAAGAAAAATGGGATTGCACAACTTCAGATATGTTATCATTTGCATGTCCCTCTAAAAGGGAATATTTTATGTAAGGTATTCATGTGAAATAGGATTGTCCCCAGTTTTGGTGTATTGGGTAGGCTAAGTGAACTGTAGATTGCTTATTTGAAGGGTAGAATAAATAGCTAGGATTTTATGAAGACCTACTGATGCATCATCATATAGAGAAAATTGTATCCCTAAAAGGAAACAAATGGAAACTATCCCAGTTTAGAAGTACAAGAGAGAAGAAAGGTTTGGATGGAAAGTGATTTGTGTTTTGTAAGGTGGAAAGAAAGGATTGTCCCAGTATTGCTTTACTCTCAATCAGTTTGATAAAACTCAATATTTTTCAATTAGAGGTATTTCGATAATTTTCATTCTTTTTTTCTCTTTTTTTTTTCTGACATGTATTATCAGTCACATCTTTTTGTTCCAATGTTAAGGTTTATGAAAATCATCACAATCATTCTTCAATCAATATGAACTTTATTAGGCTTGCAACATGGCCAAGGGTTACAAGGTGGCGAAGAAAAGGATATAAAGACTCAAAAATTATTTGTGGGTTTATATTATTATTTTTTTTAAACAAGGATCCCTAACCAAGTGTTGTGGAAAACAATCAAGGTTTTCCTTTATAAGACTTCCATAACTATTTTTCATATTTTTCTTCTTTTCATTTTTCCTTTTCTATTCTTCTCTCTCTCTTTTTCTTTTACTTTTTCATTTTTTCATCTTTTTATGATAACATTTCTTGTTGTGGATTCACATTATTCTTCGATGGATTTATTCTATTTGACCTTTTGAAGCTTTTGACATACACCTTAGATTGAGTTTTAACATAATGAAGATCCTTGCTTAGGGAATTTTGAAAGTAAGTATTTTTTTTAGCTCAAAAAGGGTGCAAAGGATTTGCAAATTTTTTTTGGATGAAGAAACATGACCATATAGCATCTTGATTCATGATTGCCTAATTTTCAAAGAGATTAACAGTGAAACAAAATTTACTGACTTCTAACACATATTGCTTTTTCTTTTCTATTTTTTTTGTCCTATCTTTTGCTTAAATCGTCCTTTTGGGTTTTCAATCTAACGGATTTCATTATTTTTTTAAAATATTTTTTTTATTTGCCTCTATAGATTGGAGATCAACCATCTACTCAACTAATTGAGAGAAACTGGATATTTTTGCCCTAGTGTGATATTTTTGTATTGTTATTTCAAGTGATGATAGCAACTAGAGCCAATCCTTTCATTTTGGGATTTTGGGGATGAGGAAAGGCCAAAAGGTGTCAAGTTACATTTATGCAAATGCTTCAATGGAAAAGCCATTGTTTACCTCTTTATTAAAAGATCAAGCTTCAAAATATTATTTTTCACAATATCATGAATTCAAAAATTGTATCAAAGGCAATAATTGACTCATATGACAACGATTCTCTCTCTCTATTTTTTTCATTTTTTTATATACACTAAAATGGGAAACAAACAAATTTAAAAATTTTGCAATGCATTTTTTTTAAATTGTTAGGAGAAAATATGTTGTGAAATGAAACATGGATGCATGTCAAGATGTTTGTTAAGATATATGATGGATGTGAAGATATATGATACATGTATAAATATGTGACACACGTTTAGATGTATAATGAATGTCTAAATGTTAAGATGTATGATACATGTCTAAATATGTGACACACGTCTAGATGTATAATGAATGTCTAAATGTTAAGATGCATGTTATGCATGCCTAGATGTATGATGAATGTCTAAATGTTAAGATGTACTATACATGTTAAAATATGTGATACATGTCTAGATGTATATGTCTAAATGGAGGATGTAGGATGCATGTCTAAATATATTATACATGCCTAGATGTATGATTCATGCAAAACTAAATAATGCATGTATGTCACTATTCATGGATGAATATTATGTATGGTGCAAAGTGACATGATAATGCAAAAATTTATGAACTAAAAATTATATACATGTTGTTCATGCATGAAGATGAAATATGAATACATGTTTATATGTACCATGCATAACATAATGAAAAACAATGCATGCTTGTACCCTCAAGGGGTACTTATTCGTGATATGTGGATGCAAATGTGATACACTTATTAGTATGTGTAAGAAAAATGGTTTTATATTTTCAAAGTTATTTTATAAAGTGTAATATTTTTTAATGAGATTTTCTTTTAAAGAAAGTATTATTATTATTTTTAATCAATAACTCAAGAACAGTCGGTGAATAATAGAGTTACATAAACTCTCCCTTAGTGCCCTAATTAACGTTCGACTTAATGGAGTTTAGGTTATAGGTCTGTAAATGCATGCTCACATAAGATAACTTTCCTAATTCCTATTAAAGGCCACTAGAGCTATGACTCACTCCACAGCACATCCATATCTTTCGGTAAATGACGTCTTTATGGATATGAGATCCATAAGGAAGTACATCCCCCAGTCTTGCTACACAAGCCATCTATTTCTAAGTTTTCATAGACCTAGGTATAGGGCCTCACTCATGATATGCAAGAATGTGTGTGTGAAGCGCGAAAAATACATAACCAAACCCCTCCTACAAACCAATAAGAAAAGTTTCCAAGTAGATATATAACATGTTGTTTACCCTAGGGTTCAATATTTCTACAGTAATTGTAAAAGCAATAAAGCATACAAACATATATACAAAAGATAAACAATCATATATAAAAAAGAAAAGGGAAAGATAAATATTTAGAAAACCACACAGTTTTACTCATTTAATTAAATAGGCCTAACTCTCAAAATGTCCCTAGCAGAGTCGCCATTTGTCGCAACTAGAATCAGACGGGGAACGACGATAAATGTTTTTAAATTATAAAAAATAATATTTATTAGAGTTGGAGTCGCCGCCGTAGTTTATAATGGAAAATAATGGGAAAACCAAGAAAGAAATATCTGTGAACCAGATACAGATTCGGGAGTCGGTTACGTGTGGGGAAGGTATTAACACCCCCACAACGTCCATTCTAAGACAATACCTTTAATCAAATAAGAAATATGAGTGCTGTTTTATGAAAAGTTATTTTTCCTAAAATAATAACAATAAAGATGCAAGTAAAGACAAATAAAAATAAAGAAAATATTTTTTATTTTGGGCTCGACAAGGATTAATCTTGCTTTTACGTATTTCCATCCGTGATGGAAAATTAGGCTTTACGTAGTTCTAGTTTGAAATTGTTTGATGAGGTGTTGGTATTTTTAATTTTGAAAGTTTATATTTTTTATTGTTTTTATAAATGTTTTATATTTTTTAATTTTTGAAAATTTGATATTTTTTGTTTTCTTAAAGAGAAAAATGCATATCAGATATTGCTTGATACGTGCAGTCATGTAAATATTTAAATAAAATACTGAAAATTAAATTCAATATGATGTGTGCGGTAATTTGAAGATTTAATCTAAATATTTTTAACTAAAGCTCAAGAAAAATATTTGTATTTAATAATTTTTATTTATTTATTTTTGAAATTTAAAATTTTAATATAATAAAATTTAGATTTGGAAAGATGTGTACGGTCATAAATATGTAAATTGCATTTTATAAAATTTGAGAAATCTAAAAGATGAATTCTCTTACTTCTATATTATTTTCATTTAATTTTAATTAAAAACAAACAGGTACAATTCAAATCCAAGAATAAATTCTCTTTAATTTCAATTAAACAAAATATGAATTCTCCTTAATTTTGTATGATTTCCAATTAATTTTAATAAATAAATTAATTCTCTTTAATTTCAATTAAATAGAATATGGGTCTTCCTTAATTTCAATCAAACATAATGGTATATTTAGAAATATACAGGAGCATGTAGGAAGACTTTATAGAATAATTTGACCTATAGGCCTAAGAGCGGAGAGAGGGAGTGCAGATCGGGAAAATGAGGAGTTGTATAAGAAAATCAGCCTCTAGCCCAAAAGCAGGAAGGGTGCATGATAAAAAAAACAATTGGTGTGAATAATATACTCCATTTTTTTTATTTTAAACCTTAAGGGGTTGGGCTTTTAATCAATTTTTAATTTTTTGGAGACTATTTTAAAATGGACCAAATTTTCTTTTTTTTTTCTTTTTAATTTAATTTAAATAATGCAGCCAATGAATATATATATTTTTTCTTTATTTTTTAGTAAAAGGATACAGACAATCATAAAACTAACCACAAAGTGCAGGAAAGCATTAAGATTACTGCAGAAGATGATGAACCAGTGAATCAGAAGATTGTCACAGATCAACTGGGTAAATCTGAAAAAGACAATCAATCGGATGAAGTTCAATCGATTGAACCACAAGAACAACTGATTGAATTTGGCACTAGAGCAGCAACAACCAGTACTGAACTACCTAGAGAATGGAGAGTTCCTAGGAATCTATCACTGGACAATATCATTGATTAGGTACAGAAGGGAGTAACCACTAGAAGATCCATGAATCATTTTTGTGAACATATGGCCTTTGTGTCACAAGTTGAACCCAAGTCAGTGGGTGAAGCACTTAAAGATAGCAACTGGATAAATGCCATGCACGAGGAACTGAATCAATTTGCGAGAAATGAGGTCTGGACACTTGTTCCTAGATCAGAGGAGATGAATGTGATTGGAACCAAGTGGGTTTTCAAGAACAAGATAGATGAACAAGGTGTCATTGTGAGGAACAAGGCGCAACTTGTGGCAAAAGGATATAACCAAGAAGAAGACGTCGATTTTGGTGAAACTTATGCGCCAGTAGCTAGATTGGAAGCAGTCAGATTGCTACTAGCATATGTTTGCTTGAAGGGGTTCAGATTACATTAAATGAATGTCAAAAGCGCTTTCTTGAACGGGTTCATTGATGAAGAGGTCTATGTGAGCCAACCCCCTGGATTTGAAGATCACAACAATCCAGATTACGTTTTCAAGCTCAAGAAGGCCTTGTATGGGTTAAAGCAAGCACCTCGACAGTGGTATGAGAGGTTGAGTAACTTGCTTTCTCAAGGCTATGAGAGAGGGAAAACAGATAAGACCTTGTTTATTAAGAATTCATGCAATGATATAATACTTGTTCAAGTTTATGTTGATGACATTATTTTTGGCTCAACTAATGAAAGTTTATGTGAGCAGTTTGTTGCTACTATGCACGGAGAATTTGAGATGTCCATGATGGAGGAGCTCAATTTCTTTATAGGCTTGCAGGTTAAACAAGTTGAACATGGCATATTTCTTTGTCAAGCAAAGTATTGCAGGGAATTATTGAAGAAATTCAATATGGAAAACTGCAAAGAAGCTTCCACTCCAATAGCCATTGGATGCTATTTAGATGCTGATGAAACTGGAGTTGATGTGGATCAGACAAAGTTCAGACAATTGATTGGATCACTTCTGTATTTGACAGCAAGTAGACCAGACATCATGTTCAGTGTGTGTTTATGCGCCAGATTTCAAGCTAAACCAAAGGAATCACACTATGTGGCAGCCAAAAGAATTTTGAAGTATCTCAAGGGAACTACTGAAGTTGGTCTATGGTTTCCAAGTGAGGTAACTTTAAATCTTGTTGGATATTCTAATTCTGACTTTGCAGGTTGCAAAGTAGATAGGAAGAGCACTAGTGGAACATGTCACTTGCTGGGATCCAGTTTGATATCTTGGCACAACAAGAAGCAAGCCTGTGTTGCATTGTCTACAGCTGAAGCAGAATACATAGCTGTTGGAAGTTGTTGTGCTCAAACCATCTGGTTAAAACATTAGCTAAGTGATTTTGGACTTAATCTTTCTAAAATTCCTTTATTTTGTGATAACACAAGTGCAATTAACTTGACTAAAAATCCAATTCAGCACTCTAGAACCAAACATATTGAAATTCGACACCACTTTATAAGGGATCACATTATGAATGGAGAGCATCAACGAGTATCATAGGGAGTTTAGCCAGAAAGCTTTTGTCAACCCAAAATTCCTAAGGATGGAGTTCCTTAGAAATGAAAATCTGAATCAAGTGGTTGATCTCCTCAAGTTTCAAAGGCTTGAACGCTTTGTCAAGCTATCTGGGAATATCTATCTGGACTTGGTGAAGGTATTCCTTACCAATATGTGGATAGATGATGGTGTCATTTATTCACAAGTAAAAGGGGTGGACATGGCTATCACAGATGAAGTTTGGCTCTCGGTGGCTGGCTTAAGGGATGTTGGAACAATTGTGAGCAGGGCAAACGTGGCAGATCTGGGTGGATTTGACAAGGTCCAGTTCTTCAAGGCTTGTGTAAGGAACCCAAACAGTTCCATGAGGAGCTATTCAGTGGGAGAGCTTTCTATTATTCCAAGACTGCTGGCCTATATTGTCATTTGGATACTTACACCTAGAGGATTTAATCATGTTGTGCTTACTGAAGATGACTTGATCCTGATGTACTGCCTGATCAACAAGATAAAGGCAAACTAAGTAAGTGTTATTAAGGAGCAGCTATTCTGCATTAGGAAGAAGCCCGAGTTTCGAATCCCCTATGCTATTTGGATCTCTAGCTTCATTGAGTACTATGATATTGATGTGGAGAATGAGCTGATTGAAGAAGTCAAAGCTCATAGTGAGATCACTGTGGCAACATTGAACAAAATCGGGTTAAAGAAGGCAGTGCTGAAGAAGATGAGATGGATGATGTTGGTGCTGGAACAAGTGCAGTTGCTGAGGAGTTTACTTGAGAAGATCTGGGGAGTGAAGAACAGTTTTACTCTAGTTTTGAGCAACTGATGATCAATCAACTGAACAACATTGAAACCAATCAAAGGTCTCATCATGAGTATCGTGAAACCCATTTCCAAAACCTAGAAGAGCGTGTTGATGACATTCAAGGCAAGCTGGGGCAAATGTTCTATGGGCCAGATGATTAGTGTGCACACTTCATGTTTGATGTTGATCCCCTCCATTTGATGAACTCAATGAGGGAGAATTGTGTGTGTTTCTTGTGTCTGCCCTGTGTGATTTACAGTTTTTTGTTTGTCATCTATTTCAGTCTGTCTTTCAGTTTGGTTTGCTTTAGTTCAATTCTGCTTAGCTTAGTACTAAGCTTGGGTTGATTGAATATTTGTTGGGTATGTGCCAGCACCTACAACTCAATTATGTTTCCAGTTTGTTGATGTTTCTCTTAATCATGATCTATGTCTTTGATGTAATTGGAAACTTGCTATGATGATTGACCTCCACGGGTCAATATATATTAATCAAATGATTGCCTTATGTTATTAATCTCTTTATATGCTTTTAAGGGACATCAAAGTATGGGGGAGTAAAACATCTTGATTTGAACAAACTGAGTTTGGATACAGGAAGAAATTTAATTAACTGTGTTTTAGCTCAATCAGTTGATTTGATATTTTTTGCTCTAAGCCTATTAGACCTTGTAATACTAATAAAACTTTTTAAGTAAATAGACAGGTATTTCAGGTTCAGATTGTTAAACTCAACACACATCAGATTGCCTTCATCAAATTGGGGGAGATTGTTAGCACCAAGGCTAAGCATGTGATTTGATGAAGTCAATAAAGACCATAGCTTACTGAAGTTTCTGATGGATTGGATCTGGACTATGTTAGATCAATGCCTAGCACGTGAGTTGATGAAGACTGCCTCATGAAGAATCTTTTGGAACCAACATGGACCAGAATTGTTCAAGTGAAGACTTTGAGCCAACATGAAGATGGTTGGGTGATTCGGCCTTGGTCCTTAGTTGGGTTTGTGTGTTGGTGTTGGCTTAGTCATAAACCATTAGTGGTATGGTTCATCATTCCTGGGGTGCTAAGAGATTCACAAATACTTTTATTAAAACTGGTTTTAAGAAAAATAGCCCAAACTGATTTTTGCTGGAAAAGGTTTTTCAATCAATTGAATTTCTAAAACAATCGATTGAATGTGACAGTTATTTCTGTTACTATTGGAATCTTTGACTAGGTCAACTATGATCAATTCAATCGATTGAATGGTTTGTTCAATTAATTGAACTGTGACAACTAAGCTGTTTTAAAACTAATTTGGCTATTTAAAAGAATCGGTACTATCATTTTCAGATAACAAAAACTTTCGAAAAGCATTCCTTGAGATTTTCTAAGTGAGATATAGTGCCCATTTTGTGCGATCATCCTTGACAAAGTTTTTCAAAACAAGAAACCTCCAAGAACGTGAATCTTTAAGCATCCTTGAGTGAGGTTCTTGCTACTTTGGTTCTGGACCAAAGCTAAGTCTTCTACACTTGATCTTCAGTCTTTGTAATTTATTCTGTGTAGAAGTATTGTGTGATCAATTGTTGATCTTGTTGTTTTGTAATTTGTTTACTATTTTCAATTACTGGGTTTGTAATTGAGTTGGTGCAGTGGGTTTCTGCATTGGTCTCACATCTGCTGAGGGGTTCAGTAGAGTGTGAGTGTTGGAGGGAGTAGTGTTTGCTTGCAGGTTGCAAGTGGTTTGGTGTAGTGGGTTTCTTCATTGGTTTCACACTAACTGAGGGGTTCAGTGAGGTGTGAGTGCTGCGGGGAGCAGTGTGTACTACGGGGAGCAATGATAACTTGCTGGGAGCAAGGGTTGTAAACTGATCTTGTGATCTTTTTAGTGAAAATCTTTGCTAGTTTGCAAAGGACTAGACGTAGCCCTTAAGGAAGGGTGAACCAGGATAAATCTGTGTTCTTGATTTCCTCTTCTCTCTTCTTGATCTTTTTATAATCTGCTTGCATTCGCTAAATGAACTGATCACTAAATCTGTTTACATACATCTGAATCAACTGTTTCTGGGTTATTTCTAATCTACTGGATTGTGGTTAATCATCTTGATTCTGGATTAACACATCTCTATACTGAAAACTGTTTTCTGGGTTTATAGCTAACAATTTTCGCTGTGCATAATTGATTGTTTACTAGACAGTCCAGAATTACACGAGTTGATTGATTGAATTAAGAATTTTCATTCTCTATTTCAAGAACAATTCATATTTGCGAAAAGATTTTGAAAGTTCAATTCACCCCCCTTTTGCACTCGGTCTAAACCTTATTTTACATTTCACACAGAAAGCTTCTTCATCTCGTTTCGTATTCGTTCTACGTTGAGTGGAAAACCTATGTTTGTTTTATAAAGCCAAACTATTTTAAAACTGAAAAACAATTGAATGAATTTTCTGAGAATAGAATTTTTATCAAATTGATTTTCGAAAACAATTAGTTGTATTACTTTGTAAAAGAGGTTTTCGAAAAAAATTAAACTCCCACTTAATTCCATTTTAGTATGAGTAGTCTTAGTAGATCTTTGAAGCTCTTTCAAATGGATCAAAATACATGCTCATGGTTTTGGATCACATACCCACTCACACACACCTAGAACTAAACCAATCTTCATATGATCTTCATTCATGGTCCTTGTTGACTTCATCAAATCCTATAGGAGCTGTAGTGCTAACAAGGACAACACTTGATTCTAGTATGAGGGAGTTTATTGCTTTTGCTAGTTTATATTTTTATTGTTTTAACATATTTATCATTGGATACCTATGTTTTTAAAACTTTTGTGAGTAATATTAGTTTTATCATTCTTAGTTAGAAGTTTCAACCATGATATATTTATTTTTTACATTTTAGTGTAATAAATTTTGCATGATAATTAGTTTGTCAATCATTTTGGTGGAATATACCTTAGTGAGACTTGACCTTATTATTTTTTCTTGTGTGATTCATTCGTAGGTATTCTAGAACTTGACTTTAATATTTTTTATACTACTTGTTCACATGCACTATTGATATGATATAGGCCTTCTTCCATTTTTAGCCACTTAGCCAAATTGACCTACCTTGCAATTGTATACCCCTTTGAGACTTATTAATATTTTTCTTGACAATTTTTTAGCTCATTACAATCCTTGAAAGTGAAAAACCATGATAACCTTAGGGATTAAAGGAGATTTGGAGTTGTTTTGGAAATTGGTTAAAAATATGTGTGGGGGTTTTGATCTTGAGCTTTTTTGTTGATTTGATGAATATTAAGGTTTTGGTGCATTGCAAGTTGATTGAAAGTAGTTTGAAACAAAGCATGAAAAAAAAGGAAAAAATGTATGATGAAAAAATCAAAGAAAAATGGATGAAAAAGAAAAGAGAAATTAACAGTCAATGTTGGATTTTAGTTTAATGATAGGTAGCTTTCTACTTACTTTAACTCATTCCTCATTGCTCCTCTTTTCTATTTAGTTTATGATTTTGTATCCCTTCTTTTATCCTACCTTTACCTTGGGCACATTTTAAGCTAAATAAAAGTCATTTTGATCTTTAGTTGCATGCATTTAAATTAGAGTAAATGAAGGGCTTGTCAAGCCTATGACAATGGTTACTTTCAAGATATGATTTTGAGTGTAAACACAATGTTAAACACTTGAGAGGAAGAGTGATACGCTTACTGGTAAGAATTTTACCATTTTTTTTATCTTCTGCATTTGAATTTTTCTAACATTTTCTATGATTTTTAGAAATTGAGATACATTTGCTGAACTTTTGTAAAAGAATCCAAGCATACTCAATTTTCTTTATTTTTCCTTGAACTTTTGTAATTTAGCTTATGGACCTAATTAGAGCCCATATTTAGGTCCGTTTACTTAAACTTTGAGAGCATATATGTAGCCTAAGTGTACTATAAACATGTAGACATAAATAATTTCTTTAGTTTTGCAATTTAGAAATTACCTCTTCATCTCCTTTTCCCTCTTTTATCTCAATTTTTGAAATTGCCTTTTGATTTTCTCCTTTCATTTTCATTTTTTGTTCTTCATCAATAGAGAACTAATTCTTGAGTATCAATTTCTAGAATCAAGATTAAGCAATTTGAATTGAGTTTTGCACTAATTGTTTAATGCTTTGACTTTGTTTTTCTCTTATCTAATTTTGGATTTGCACTTTGTGATTATAATTTGTGTTTCTAGTTTTAGAAATCCAATTAGAAATTGATCAAACCTTGATTTTATAATTACATACAAATTAAATTGAAGGATATTTTGATTTGATTCGTATAACTGGTTTAATTTATTAATTGGATTAGTTGTTTGTTCAAACTTTGATATGAATCTTTAGAGAACTATGATGGGAGGAGTTGTTTGGTTTTTGAATATGTGAATTGATATTTGATCATCTTGATTTTTGTTTTTTCCAATATTTTTTGTTTTCAATTTCTATTTCATCTTTTTTCAATAAATCCCCAAAGTTAATTTTTACAAGAAGAATATTAAAGATTGAATACAATCAATATGTGTCATTTGAAAATTCATCTAAGTTGTGCTTTATATTGCAAATTTTAGAGAAAACTTAGAATCTTTGATTTTAAGAATGATATTGAAAATCAGACACCCACCAAACATACAATCTTGTAGGTGTTTTGTTTTAAGCATTCACCCTTAAAAAATTGTAAAAAGTAAATGTATGCAAACTGATGAAATTCATATTGTAAATTATCCTATAAATCTGATAGTTAAAAGGCACTTAAGTGCTAATCGAGCAAAATTAAAATTTTTGAAGTGTTTTGCCTTAAATGTTAACATGTAAACGAATTTATGTAGGCTATTAAAGAACTCATTGTTAAGTATTCACTTAACTGAAATTTTGTAGGCACTTAACTAATGTCATATTAATATTAACTGATAGTTATTTCATGGATTCCATTTTATTTCAAGTAAAAGTTATGATAGTGTATTGAAAATATTAATTGAAGTATTTTAAAATTTTTGTAATAATTAATTTTAGAAAGTGACACACAAAACTGCATGAACATATATACACACATCAAAAGGTGTTATATAATATCTTAAAATCATGAATAAAGATTTATAGCAAGATATGTAGATAAGGTAATTAAGTTTAAGAGTTCACACATAAGTGTTATATAATATTTGTAAACCATGAATAAAAGAAATATAGAAAGATATGAGGGTTCCCTGAGCCCCAAAGATTAACTTCACAATGTTAGTGACAATATTGAAGGTGTGAAGGGTAGGAGCAATCTTAGCGAAAACAAAACTCATCGCAATTTGAGAAATTATATTCAGAGGTGGTCTCTGAATGTGTATTGGTATGACATTCTCCCATCCTCCATATTCAAACTCGTGACCCCTCACACACAATGTTCACTTTAGCTTTGGGATGGGACAAAGGTTGTAGATCAACTTATCGTACTCTAATGTACATTCTAGAAGGTATTGGGTGGTTTCCAAGTATGCATCAATCGACAATCCATCATAGGGGATGTAGACTCCACAAATAAAGTTCATCTTGAGTAGTGACTCAAACTTCTTGTCCTTGGTTATCACCTTTTTGTGGTACATTTAATATGCTTTTTTTGAATGATGTGTAGGCATTTGATAGTTTATGCCACCTTCTCCCGTCTATCCTAAAGATGAATGCCTAAAATTCATTCTACCATAATTTAACCTTTCTCTTAGGGATTAAATTTATCTTTTTTATATGGTTGTACCACTCCTTATGGTGTGGGAAGTTGAACATTTAATGATAACAAAATTCCTCATTATCCCAGTCATCCCTAATTGTTGAGCAATTCCCTCTCAGAGAAGGGTATTGTTGTTAGTAGCTTGCACTAACTCAATAACATGATCAATAATCATTCTTCTTGCCATTTAGAAAACAAAAAACATTGTCAGTACTTCATTTGATTTAATTATAAAATAATAAAATTGCTTAAGTGAAAATCAAGTCGCTTTAAGCACCTCTCGCTAAAAGGAAACATGCATCGTTTAAGCAACACATTTAATGTGATATGGATTTCACTTATGTGTGACTTGCTTATGCCACACCCACTTTTAAGAGAAAATTGTTTAACATATGAACCTCCTTCGACTCTCACTAAATGGTAATCTTTATTTATTTGATTTTTAGTAAAGTCAAGATACCTCCTTATTGATCAAATCTTTAGACAGTGCAAAACTTAAAAAATGTCAACACAGGTATCTCCTTTATTGAGAATATTATAATGAGGTCGCTTATACGACTTCATCATGCTTAAATCATTGTTGCTTTAAGCATGATATTACTTATGCTTAAGGAACAAATGGGAGTAAAAAAAATAGAAGATGAAAAGATGAAAATTGTAATAAGGGAGAGGTATTAATATAATGGAAAGGAGTAGACATAAAGGTAGCACACCTCCTTGAAGGTGTTGTTGGCTCTAGAAGGAGGATGGGTTGAATGGAGCCTAAACTCAAATTTCAAAAATAAACAATTCAAAGAAATATAAAAACAAAGTATAAGGGAAAGAGAAGTAGACATATTTTATACTAGATCGGCCTACAACCAGAACTACGTCTAGTTCTCTTAAGCAAACTGCTTAAGAGATTTCACTAAACGAGTTTTTACATCTCTCCCGGAACAAGTATTATTACACCTCTCCAGGTATGAGTCTCAACACATCTCCAAGAATGAGTATTCTCTACCTCTCCAAGTACGAGTATTCAACACCTCTCCAGGTAACGAGTATTCACACCTTTTCAAGCAAACATAATCTTAATGTTCCTCTAACATTAAGACCTTTCAACAATGAGAAAAACTCTCTTAATAGAGAGACCAATGAAATCTCACGAGATATACTTCACAAGGTGAAGAATTTACAATGGTTAAGCACACAACCCTCTTTCTAAAACAATGAACTTGCTCAAAATATATTTCTTGTATTTCTCGTAATAAATTTCTTCATGTATTCCTTGTATCTCTTATTTTGTCTTTCTTCGTGATCTTGAATAGTCTTTATATAGATCTTTAGAACGATGATCACAAAACTTGTATCTTCTTTGAATAGTAACTTTTGCCATGATAATATTTCAATGTATTCTTAATTTATCAATTACTTTAAGTTATTCCTTTCTTGTTCCAAATTCGACTATTAAAATTTGATATAATAATTTCTTTCTTCATGAGTCTCTTCTTGTCTTTGTCTTTTCTTCTCTCAAACGTTATATATGGAAACTTTAGCTTTGATGTACATCTTTATCATATAATTGAACCTTTTGAATTCTTTTATATGTCATCAATTTGAACGTTGAGCTTTTTTATCTCTGCACTTGATTTTCCATGTCTTGTGCAATTTATTCTTCTTAGTTGCATTTGACTTCATTATATTTTTTAGTCTTTGATCCTTAAAGCTTTGACTCTCTGAAAATTATAGTTCTTTCACTATATCTTTGTCTTTGTCTTTGTCTTGTTGTTGCTTTATAAAAAAAACTTGATATATTCTTGCTTGAATATTTTTATATTTGTGTTGCACTCTACATGTCGTATATCATCTTTCCTTATATCCCATGCATACACTTTTTATTCTATTCTATTTACTCTTGAATAGGAATTATTTTGGTGCATCTTGTGTGAGTTCTAGTGTTTCAATCCATTATGGAAATAATTTGATCTTGATTGACAATTTATAATTTTAATTTAAGTACCCGTGTCAATCATATAATCACTTAGATAATTCTGAATTATAATCTCGTTAATTATAAAAAAAAATTATTCCAAAAATTTATGTAATTTCCAAAGTTTCCATGTCTATTTAAATTTTAAACGTTGAAGCGAATCAGACTTGAATAAAATCTAGTTTTGAATTTCATTCAATATTAATACACGTGAGATTTTCTGCTTATAGAATGAAAACATATTTTGATTTATATTAGTTGATACTTTTAAAACAAGGTTAGAAATCATTTGGCAAATATAAGAGAGTAATTATAACAGATAAAGACATTGTTTACTTTGTCTGATGCGTTTTAAGACTGGTTTCATCTGTCTCAAGATTGATTCAATCATCTGATGCTCTTTAGTCTGCATGTAGTGTCTAACATATTCTTCTAATATGACCTAGTGCTATAGATTAGTCTACTGTGATCTTGCACTATTGAATTATTTATGTATTGTATTATGGTGATATCGTCCATTTCATTATTCATCAAGGATAACATCCAATCACTATAGATCTTTTAATTTCTTCTTGCTTGAGGAGTTTGTCTATCAATTCTTCCACATGATATAACACCATAGTCTTTATTTTATCTTGATTGTTTAGCCAACGTGTTATCTCTTGCAATGATTCTAATCAGAATATCCTACTAAGTACAACGTTCAAATATTCTCTAGTGCGTTTTAGCTCAATCAGCGAAACCATCTTGGAACGTGCATTTGGTCCATGTATGTTGACATTATCAGTTCGTCTGGTAATCTTAATTCTTTGTCTATTGAGTCGTCTATATACTTATTAATTTTTAGATTATTTTACATGTCTTATAGTATTTATCATCAACAAAACTATCATTTGAGGTATTATGTCATATTGTCTAGTGACTTAACACCCTTACCCTTGCTACACATTCCAGTCATTAATCAACACTCTCATTTATGCATATTCATTTCCCATCTGTGTCTTGTATGAAACACACCATGGCCGCTTTAAATAATGTTTTTCTTTATAAATCTACTTACATCTAGGCCCCAATTAGAGCCTATAGGTAAACCCTCACATCATACAATGGTTGGCCCAAATGTTGCATCTACTATGACACTTTTTACCAACATCATCCCAATGATTCGATTGAGAGTGTTGAGACTCACAAGCATAATGGATTTGTCCAAGTCCATTGAATAAGTAAGAACAACAACATTTTAATTAATAAATCACATGTTATATTTATTTTAAACTTGTATAACTTGTTTATTTTGTCTCATTTTACATATTTGATATGCCTATTTAGGCTACACGTGATATTTCTTAGATAACAAAAAGGAAACTGAGGAAACTTGGGAGACTTAAGGATATGTAAAGAGCTCAACTAGATGTGATGAATATGATGTTTAAATAATTCTTAATCTACTAATAATATTTGTAATGAAGATAAAAATACAAGTGATTAATTCCATATGATGCACAAATTTGAGGAATGTATAAACATAAAGCCTTTGAGGGTTTTCCAAATGGTACATATAGAGTTCGACATGTTGTTGATTTGGGTTCTTGGATTCCTGATGTAATGGGACAAGAATTACATAAAAAATAGAGCAACAAAAGATTGGCAAGATAAGGAAAAACTAATATCCATAATAAAAGTTATTTTGATGGTTTATTACATTTAACAAGATCAATACTCACTAATGCATTTTAAAAGTCTGACGTGTAATACAATGGACTATTTTTGCATTCTATTTACAACTACTTTTTTATTTTATTTTAGCATAAAAGGTAAATATCACTCCAACATTTTGGGTTTTTTTAAAAAAAAAAACCTATAAAACAATTAAAATTTATGCATGTGTATCCTCTAAAGATTGCAGAGTTAGATTTTTTACACCACTTTAATATTTTTATTTATTATTTGATATATGATATACACACTTATGCTTCATTTATTATTCAATCACACTTTTATTTTTTGATGACTACGAAAAGCTTATTATTGACAAAGAGTTATCACATGATATATTGGAGGATGGTGGGTATAGTTATCCATTATATGGTAATGTTGTGGAAGGAATGGATAAAGTATATGAGTTTATAGCCTAGGATTAACAGATGAATTAGACCATTTTTTTCTTCTTCAATAGTTCTTCAAACACCATTATATAAAGAGAATTTAAATAGATGAGACATCATGTGTCTAACTTATATGAAGAACATAAGAGATTGAAGGACATGCTAATTGGTGAAAAAGAAGAGACACATTTGTTTGTTTAAAAATTGTTGTGTTTAACTTTTCACATAGCCATTCATCTTCATTAATATCACCTCCTCTAGTGCAAATAAGATATCCTCTTTTAGTAACAAAACAACATGATAATGATTGTTAGGGAAAAATCTATTAGACCTTGTTTATTTTTTATTAAGTGATTTCAAACAACAAAGTATAAAAAATATGAATATGCTTTGTCTATAAGACACTAGTTTTATACAATAGATCATGTAAGACGTAATGTACTTCATCTGACAGATGATACAACGCATACACTATTTTTGCTTCTTCTAATGAGCAAAAGTCTCATAAGAGGTGTGCATGCATACATTGGTGTTAAGATAATGTTTTACCTTACAAAAATTTTATAAGTTTATTTTGTGTTTAGAGAGTTTTCTCATCTTCACTTCTACCAAGGAGATCTCATAAAGTCCAAATCAATGTCAAAGATCTCTTGAAGGATATGCTAAAGCTACTTCACGCCAATGCAAATTTTGACATGTATGTCAACTTTAGAAAGATTATCTGCCTCGTACAGTCCTATGCTTTTCTTCTATTTGGTTGAAAGCTCTTTAAGGCCTGATAAGTTATGCCAGTTATCATGATGTTGCTTAAAGAAGAGGTAAACATTTAATGATGCATGGAGTGAAATTAATTCATCTCTACATTCATGTGTGAACAAACAAAACCATGAAGATGAAGATTTAAAGTGAAGACTCTCAATATGAAGAAAAGGTTTTGCAATGACTCTTTTCTCAACTTCTTATTGAAATAAGTCTTTAAAGTTGAAGAAAAAAAGAACAAGTGATTAAGAGTGTAAAAGAATGATATTTGTTGCTTAATGTTCTAAGTACCTAAATCTTCACGAGAACACTATTCATGTTCAAATAGCAAATTAGTAGAGTGATTAAAATTTGTATTCGTCGTAAGATGATAACTCTCAAGTAAAAACTTTATGATCTTTATATTACTCTAATCTTTTACCAAACCCTTACCCAAAAGTGGCTGCTTTCCAAGCAATAATCGTGTTTAGTCAAGAGTGGTTGTGGTCCAAAAATATTCAATGTCTTAGCTAGGAGTGGTTGCATTCCAAACAATACTTGGTTTTAGCCAGGGATGACTGCATAGTTGGTTAGCCACGAGTGTTTGAGGTTCAAACAATACTAGGCTTTTTTGGTAGGAGTAGTTGTGCTCCAAATTATACCCAGGTTTTAAGCCAAGAATGGTTGTGTGTTAAAATAATACTTGGGTTTTTTAACCCATGAGTGGTTGTTGTCCAAATAATACCCATTTGTATGTTCACACTGGTCTTCTTAAGAAACCTGATCAATTGATCAGTAACTACATGTAGTTTGTTATTTACAGACAAATCATTATAAAAATATCATAGGTAAATCTTTATCGTATCTTCTCTTCTTAAATTACATGTTATTAATCTTCATTTAACATAAGAAAGAGACTCTTGTTAAAAACAAGTTTTGAAAAGATTCTTTTATAGAGTTTGTTATACTTAAAGGTGTGTGTGATGATCTTGAAGAAAACAACTTGACAGATCTTTTATTAAGTATAAACTTAGTTTGTCAGCACTTATCAAAGGAAACTTTGCCAAAAAGTTGCAAAAAGTTTTAAAACACAATTCAACCCTCTCTTCTAACTTTTTGACCTATTTTCACAATGACTTCTATATTTATTCACTTGTATTATTATTATAACTTTTATATTTATTCACTTGTATTATTATTATTATTATTATTATTATCATATTATTTATTTTTATTAATTTTATCATATGCCAAACTACTCATTTGCATGTCAGACATTTTTATGAGTATAATATGTTAGTTCTTAATATTATTAGTATTTTGTTTCATTTTAATACTGATAATGCTCTTCATTTTAGTAGTTATCTTAAGATAAAAATACTCACTTGCTTAAGTGACCTACCTGCAAAGTTTAATCCACATTAATACTATGATTAAAAACCATTAAAATGAGTGTTGCTTCAAGTATCAAATACTTGTTGCATGTGACACAACCTCATGCATTTGCTAAAGTAATAAGTTTTCACTCCAAGCAACCAAACCTCATTGTGTCACTTAAGTACATGTAAACATGTATTAAGTGAGATACAACTCTTTCGATTAAATCGTTGATCTTATCACTTTAATCGAGGCTTTATTTCTTTTGCTTACAACATCTTGTCTTCTAAGTAACATGTTTCGTCTAAACATGAGTTGCTTAAAGTGATCATTGATAAACATAATTTTGCTTAAACTTGGAAACTTTAATCGTGACCTTCTTGAACTGTAATTAATAATAATCCATTATTTTAATTAAGATTCATCTAATTGAGGTTATTTGGGCCTTAATTATCTTTTTTGATTATCTTGTATTTTTAGTCGGAGTAGATAGTCTAACATTTACACACATTAGACACTCTATCTAAACGATCTGGTGGTTATATAGAGTAGACAATCTGTTATATGGAGTAGACAATCTAGCGAACCATCTGTCTAACACTCAACTAAAGAAAGCACCTTGATAACATCAGGTGAAATGAAGATAAAGGTGTGAAAAGAGTCTGATGCATTTAACATAAACAAGACGATCTGGTAGCCTGTCCGAAGAAAGTGTTTATCATTGTAAGTGGGCATGATTAAGCAAAAGTGTAATTTGCTTCTTTGAATTGAAATAGTAAACGAAATTTGAGTGAATTAATTAGAGAATAAAATTTACAATATCTCAGAAACAAAATTGGAAGCAAATTCTCTACAAAAATATGAAGAAATAGAGTTCGTGATAAGACTGGAAACAAAACTTGAGAATTCTGGAAAGTTGAAAACTGAGAATACGTGAACAAAATCTAAAACAAAACACATTTCTGAGATGCTTAAAGGAATGACACAAGCTTGAAGGGAAAAGACATCAAATTCTAGAGAGGAACTTGTTCAAAAAGTATAGCATTATAGATAGATAGATAGATAGATAGATAGAAAGAGCTGATGGAAAATACATTGTCAAAAGAATAAAGAGATTTAGCCTATTTTGTTTACAATTTTTCTATCGTCTACTTCAAACCCTTTGTTACTTTTAACTTTTAATGCTTGCATATGAATTGTAAACACTGATTGACTAAATTTATTGTTAGATTCATTAAAAGATGACTTGAGATTAATTGATCCCATTTATACTATTATTTCTTTGATGTTAGACGATCTAACACTGTATTAGACAATCTACATTAAAATTATTTTAAATTTACGATCAATCATATAGTCACTTAAGCCACTAAACAATTTTGAAATGATTCTTAGGTATTTTGTAACGAAGAAAATAATGCTTTTATGGCATACTATTTGTGTCGACAAGTGTTATTTCCTCTTACCAAAAACTTATGACACCTCTTTCTATGACCAGTTCATATTTTATCCCATAGCTCATAAAAAAACTTGCAGAAAAAAAAAGTATCATTAAATTAATTTTATTCTCCTATTATGATTATTATTTTGTTTTCTTATTAACTTAAATTATCATAAATTTAGTGCTAAGTCCCTATCTTGGTAGAACTTATCTACCAAGAGTACACAATTTAGCAAATCGATATTTTCCTGCTCATATATTGTTTTACAACTCTTCCTATATGATAATAACATAATCTTACTTAATTTTAGTATTATAGATCTGAACTAAATTTTATATTTGCTATTATTAGTCTTTTTTTAATGTTAAACTCCTAAAATTTATCAGAAAAGTTCTCAAATTTAGTTTACTATGTCTAAGCCCATTTTATTAGAAGCGAAAATAAATATTTTGAATGGAAGCTATAATAATAAACCCAAAATTAAGGAAGTTAACAATTAAAACATTACTGAGAAGTGTAGTTTAATTCATACTGAATTTATTATTCAAAGCCAGCTAGAATGATTTTTCCAGATCTACACATATTCCCTGAGATGACATATTTAATCCAAGAACCGTTACCTACTTAATAGATAAGCTCCAGGCTTATCTTGAATCTTTTTCGATCTTTGTCCATTACAAAAAATAATTACACCTTTTTATCTGTCACATGTTAAAGTCCAAATTATCAAACTTTACTTTTAATTGGTTTTATTTTTAGCGACACACAACCATACGTAATTATCCATATAGGACGAATGTTAGACTAAGAATTTAATACATTTTGCACTTAACAATTTGTTTATAATTTTTAATAATATCTTTTAAGGAGTACCAACACATTCCAAACAGATGTGGATATGGTGACGTGTAGGTTTCTAAATGAAATTCTTTTACACGTTACTACAAAAGTTGCTTTTAACATATTTTCAATATCAGTTATATGATAATTATGGTAGAAAATTGCTTTTAACATATTTTACAAGCTTTTTATATTTAGGGTTTAGGTTACTTTTTGATATGAAGTATGATATCTTATGTTTTATTTTATTTTTCCATGAAATTCAAATCTATATGTATTTTGTTTTGTCTTTTAGTGTATATTTAATTATAATGGATTTAATTCTATCGTTTTCATCTTAAACTTTTGTAAAAAATAAGAGTAAGACATTTTGAGAGCGTATTAATAGAGTATAAAATAATGTATTTTTAAATAAGATACGATGACATCTTTCACATACAAGTTAGTGAAATAATATCTTAAGTTTAGAAAGTGAGATTGAATAGAACTTTTATAATGTTTTGAAATTTTTTTGTAATAAGTTAATGATTAGACGATTTAGGAGTGATCTTCTACCGGTTGGAAAACATTGTAAAAGATTTTTGCTACGATTTGAAAAAGATAATCGATTATTGGTACAAGAGTGATAGACAAAACAATATATCATTTAAAAATTTATACTGATTCATCCTAATCTTGGGTTACATCTAGTTCAACATATAAAAGGAAGTGAAACTAGAGTGATTCTTGAAGGACCAAATGACATTATCTTAGAACAAAAATTGTAGTTCAACTTTGACATGTCCAACAACCAAGTCGGTTATGAAGCTCTTATCACCATACTGGAACTTGCAAAGATATAGGAGTCATGAAATTGAAGTGTCAAGAAACCCCCTTATTAAAAAAATATTTTCATATAAAAAACTAACTGACATCTTCAAAAATTTGGCACCATGTCCCTAGAGAACAAAACATAGAGCTTGTGTGTTCTCCAAACTCAACAGCACTAAAAGGACATGGCAACATTAGATGTCAATACAAGAGACCCTTACATCAGCAAGTTGTGACAAGACAATGTACTACAAATCAATTTGGTTAGATAAATATAGATGATGTCTGTCGTTTAATATTTGTCCAATGACATGTTGCCTAATGATTCATTAGAGGCTAGAAGATTATGAAGGAAGTCTTCTTACTACACTTTACTTAGTGCAGAACTCTTTAGAAGGGGATTATCTCCCCCTTAACTTAAATGTTTGGATGACAAACAAGTTCAGTATGTTCTAGCCAAGCTTTAAACTAAGCTATTTGCAGAATTGACTCAGGAGAACAAAGTATGACTTTTTGGGTATATTGTGTTATATATTATTGGCCTACTATTTGAGACGATGCACAACTCTTTTTAAGAATATTAGAAGTGTGGATCACTCCATATATTTTTACATGAAAAGTTGAGTGTCATAGCTACTCCTTAGCCTTTTACCTCTTGAAGAATGGATATTCTTGAATCATTTTTCTTGGCTAAAGAACAATCAAAGTTTCTTATTGTTACTATAGACTATTTTACTAAATGGGTCAAAGTTGATCCTCTAACTATAATCACCGCTTAATAAAAATTTTCGACTAAACCATGTTAAACCATTTTTAGTATTTATTAAGATGGTATTTAGTTAGAAGAAACTTTTTTATACTAATTTAACTACATCTAATCGAGATCCATATCTACTACAAAAATATATCTACTAAAAAATAATTAGATCAAAGATATCAAACTTAGAAAAATTCAACATTATAATTGTTTATACATTAAAAGAACTATTCATCATTGCATTCTTCATCTATCACATATTTTCTTAAGCTAAAAAGACTTATGTCGAGCTAAGAGTTAAAGAAGATTGTTTGATATATCATCTTTTCTAAACTACTAGTTGGAACATCAATCAACTCATCCTTAAAGTCAAATCGATCTTTGTTGCCCCCTTCTAACACTTTTTGGAGTTATGCATCACTTTTCTATGCAACATTGTGTTTAAGTCATTCCAATAAATTTGAATGATTGTTTTTTTCCTTGTGTTTGTATTTTTTTTTTTTTAAGAATAGTTACCTCAATCTAAGTTTTTTTTTCTTTTTCTTTTGGTTATCCTTTTTCTCCACTATTTATCGAAGATTAATTTTAAAACTAACACTATTATAATTAAAAAATTATAAATCTTAAAATTTTATTAACAACATAAATAATTTATTATATGTATTTATAAATAATTAGTTTGTTCAAACTACAAAAACTAAAAGAGAAATCATTATTAAAATATATACTTGTTTAGAAAAAGTAAAGCTGTAATTGGAAGAAGGAATATATTCATAAACAAAAGAAGTGAAGTAGTGATTGTGGTAATAACTTCAATATAGAAAGTCGAAGTCTTTTACTAATGATGACTTGTTCTCCCATTTTTTTTTTAAATACCCAAATTGATAAATCGGTATGTACCACTTTGAAGAATAAAAAAAGAAAGACAATAAAATAAAGGGTGAATGCTTAAGAATTCGTGAATTGTGTGAATGAGGGGATAACGAAGAATCCAATCCCAAAGCAAAGAAAGGCCTTCAGCATCGTACTCAATGTTTCATAGAGGCAAGAAAAGTGACTTCTCGCTGCTCTCACCTGAATTTGCACCGTTAGATTCCATTCTATTAGTTTTCAACCGCAATTTGCGAACGGCTATTAAATCCATGGAATCCAACTCTTTCTTTTCTTCTTTCTTCCTACCCTCACACATATATGAATCTTTATTTTAATATACTACTTCTTATTTTACGAATGAGCTATTATTTTGATCATTTTTATCATGTTCATGATTTCTTTTCACGGTTTTAATTTAAGTTGTAGATTTTTGAAAAAGTTCACAATTCGGTCCAATTATTAATTTCGCATGTATTTGTTTGTTGTATTTTACATTTTAATTATAAAACTATTTTTCACGTAACCTTAAGTGAATAGGTTAGATTTAGGGTTTAATTCATAAATGAAAGAAATATAGTGTATCTAATTAAAAACTAGAGTTAAACTACTACCCTTTTAAAGTTGGAATATGAGAATCACAAGAAAATAATTGAGAAACTAATTCTTCATAAATCGAATACGGAACAAAATTGTAATTTAAATGTAGTTTAGTGACTTGTTTTTATTCATACCATGTTATATATTATTACGAAATCTAAAATCTCAACCAGGTTGATATTAAGAAATCAACAATCATCTCCCATCATATGTAAAATTATATAAAAGGGGAAAAATAGTATAAGAATATGAAGGGACCAAACTAGACTCATCCAAAGAAAAATACAAAACATTCGTAACAAAACATAACTTAAACGAAATATAAAAAGTTGAAACCTATTATGAAATAAATATAAAAGAATATTGGTACGCAAAGAATTATATCACTTATATTCTAACTTACTTTCAAGCCTTAATTTTGCCAACTTATCAACACAATGGATGTCTTCATAAAAGATATGAGAGACTTTGAATTCCATTTCTTTTTATATATATGAATACACTTTCTCCAACACCTTCTAAGCATCCAAGGAATAATCTGGAGGGAAGAAAAAGTAAGGAAAAAAAAAAAGAATAACTACTATCCAGCTAAACACGTCTATAGCCAATAGAATCAACCCATTCAATAGTTATAATAGGCCCTTGATATCAACATATAAAGTGGTCTATCAGTCCCCATTAAAGAAGAAAAGTTGCCAATATATTCGCCATGAGTACCTTTGATAATGCTAACACATGCAGTAAGACCAGGACAACCACGAGCAACACCATCTGCATTAATTTTAACCTATCCAACAAGAGAAAAAGTCTAAAGAACCTTATAGGAACTTGAAACCTTCCCAACACGCCATGGATAACACGACCCCCATGGAAATAATTCCAAGGATAAGTGTTAGAGGAGTCACCACTTGAGAAATTTTGTCAAGATAAGAACTCTAACAATAGGATAAAGGAGAAACTCAACTTTTAAGAAACACCTTGAAAGGTACTTTCATTCACTCTCTAATTCATTTCATGTTTTGTATTAAAGGTTGGAGTCCTATTTATAATAGTTCATGGACATCCAAAGGTGAAAAGATTAACAAAATTAACTAGCGATAAGAGTAACCAATCTCCTAGAAGTGCATGAAGTAATTAGAAAGGTGCATGAATGAACAAGTGGCGGTTTTAAAGATTTATTAAGGTGAATGGGGTAGTTTGGATGTAATAATTGGAGTTGTATTTAGTTATAAGGTGTAATGATGGGAGTTGCATTTAGTTAGAAGGTGTAATGATGGTTCATGATGATTTGGCCATCTTTGTGCAAAAGTTAAGATGCATTTTGATTCACTTTGATTGGTAGAGAGCTCCAAAAGTTAAGATATTTCTCTCTCTCAAGTTATTTTCCTTCTCTTCTTGCATTCTCTCAAATTCCTTTCATTTCCAAGAGCTCTACTTCTTCCTCCCTTTTTTATTTCTTCATGCTCCTTTTTTATTTGTCATGCTTCATTTATTTATTCTTCATGACTTCTCTTCCTCTTTTTCCTCAAATGCTCCATCCTTGCATGTATAATTTGTTTATAGAGACACAACTAAGTTTGAGTATCTTTCCAGATTATACACTCAAGCTATCTCTAAGGCTTGGAGGTGTAGGAAATTTGAGGAAGGTCTTAGACATAAGCGACTTCTATATGTACCAGAGACTTCTATGCACTTATGATAGACCTCAACAACAAGGGATGGAAATAGTTTCACCATAACTTTCTTAACAACAATTATCAAGACATGGATGTTTTACATGCAATAGACTGGGACACTTTGCTAGAGATTGTCATACTGGAAATAGGATACGTCTCGTTGGTGGTTGTCAGCAGGTTAGGAATGAAGGCAATAGGCCTCAAGCATTTAGAAGAGTGTTTCTTTATTAGGAGTGGAGGTTTCTCAATCAGGTAACCTAGTACATAGTCTTTGCATGAGTTGGGTCTACTAGATAAATAGTTAGGGCTTCAGATTTGTTGTATGAGATGTCAAGTTTAGTGGTCAACTTGAGAGATAAAGCAAAACCCTTATAGAAACCTATGTCTATCTCTTTCCTAGTATGTCAATTTTCAAGGACGTGTTGGAGAGAATGTAAGACCCCAGAAAATAACTATAGAGTAGACGTGGTATAAGAAAATGACACTTGACTATTTATTATTAAAAGTGAAAAGTTTATATAAATAGAAAAATTAGTTATTCATGTCTCATTTCTATAAAACCAACATCTTTTTTTCGTTGACTTCTTTATAGAATTATGACCCCACCTGTCATTAGACTAAAGATAATAGCCCACCATTGGACTTTTGGCAGTGTTTATAGTAGAACTGCCCGATCAAAACTTTGATTTGAGTAAGTTAGATTTTGCCCCTTTTTCCTTAGGTTAGTTTTCAAGTTTTTCTAAGACCTATGGTTAGAATTGGTTAGACTATTGCATGTGACCTTTGAGATTTCAGGATTAGTCTAGTCATGTGTTCTGATCATTTACCAGAACTCTATGGTGCAGGTTAGGCTATCTTTTTTATTTTATAGGAATTGGAGCTATTTAGCTGTTTTCCTTCAATTCAGCTAAGGGAAGCTAGTGTGCATGTCTTTATAGGTGTTAGTTTACTTTGAAATCGAACCCCAGGTTAGAAGACCTCGATGTAAGGGTAACGTGGTTACTCTGTTCCAACTTTTCTACACGTCTGATTGGTTATTTTACTCATTAGTTTTTATAAAATAGAAGTTTGAATGTGATTAATATAGATATGTGTTGTTTGAGAAAAGTATAAAGTTGTTAGTTGATTCTTTGATAAAATAAAGTTATTAACAGTTAGTAATTGAATAAACAAAACGTGAAATTGATTGCATGAGTATTGGTATTGAAGTAGTTAGTGAAAATAGGCATTTTGAATCGATATAGAGAAATCAAATTATGTAGACATGTGGGGGGCGACTGCAGATGCGTCATGTGCAAGCCAAGAGGAGTTGCTCTTGGGTATGGTAAAGTTGGATACATTTCCTTTGGCACCGGGTGCGACAAGCCACGGAAGCTTTTGGGTTTGAAATGTGTCGGGCACCACTCTTTTGGCATTGGGTGTAGCCGAGTTGTCAAGTTCTTGATGCCTATGTATATAGGAAATTATGTTGCTTCCTTTCAATATTCATGTATAGATACTTCATTTAATTATTTTATTTATTATGAGATGAATTATGAAGATAAGGTAAATGTATGATGAATGGTATGTAATGGTATATGCTATGATGTTGAGTTGTATGGAATGGTTAGAGAAATAGTATCTTCAGGAAAGGAGATACCCATGTTGAGATTGTTAGGGTGTGAAATGTTTGAAGATTTGATTAATAAGGAGGTATCCTAACTCTATTGGTGCATTAGAATCATATAAATGAATATTACTAGGTCGTGAGAGGCAAAGGAGGTTCATATGGCCATGTTCGATGTTTAAAATATGATTTGATCGAAATAGGACATATGGATTAACCCTATGCATATGCAACTGTATCTAAGGTTTGAATATGAACTGATCAAAACAAATGGTACAATAGTTTGACAGGTGCATACCTCTGAGTCTAATTCAATGCACGAGTCTTTCTGAAGTAGATTCAAATGTCTATAGATTGTGATTAGTATACTGTTGAGATGAGAAGGAATGAATTATAGTTATTATGTATATTTGATAGTTGTAGCATGATGCATGACATAAAGTATGAGAACTTGTTATGTTTTGCAACTTATTTGAAGTTATTTAAATTAATGATATTATCTTTAATACATGAATTTCTGAAAAGTTTCTTCTAATTTGTTGACTCTTTTATACAACAGTAAGAACTGTTGTTGGTGGACTCCACTGAGATCCATTTTGCTCTCTAGATTTTTGTCTCCATCCTTCATCATATTAACGATCAGAGGCCACATTTGAAGTCATAGCGAAGAATATAGTAAGACTGCCCGATTAGAAGTTTGTTTAGAGTAAGTTCATTTTTGCACCTTTTTCTATATGGGAGTGATGTGGTCACCAGTTCCAAAATTTTCTTATAGGGATTTCTTATTGCATGATTTTGATTAAGAGTTAAATTATTGTGATTGAGGATTGATTTTTGAAATTGTATTGAGATAGTAAAGTTTGATGATTCTAGTAATTTACAAGTTATTGGGATATTGAAGATGTTTTTGAATGGTATTGATGATAGTTTGATATTATCTAATGTTGTGCGCTCACCAAGTTTTGAGGAGTTTTATGTTGTTTTTCCTTTAAAATACTTTTTCAAATTTTTAACTGCCCACTACAAGAAAAAGTTGTTTTTCCCACGAATTATTACCCATGGATTTTTTTTGGTATGTAAATTAATTTTATCTACTGAAAATTCCATGGGTAATGTCATTACTCCTACCAAAAGAAGAGAAATAGAAAAGATATATTACCTACGGATGACAAATGGTGGGAAATATGTTGTAGTGGGTAACATACTTAGTCTATAGTTAAAATAAAAATTTGAAAAAAAATTAAAAAATAAAAGTAATCAGAAACAAAAATTTTACAAAAGCATTTTCTCCAAATAATATGGCCCTTTCACATGTTCTAATGAATGCTACGCTTACTTTGTCAATGGGTACAAATTTCATATGTGGAGTAAGGAAAAAAAACAATAAATAGTGGTGTTTATGTAAAGGGACTCATAGAAGGAGGTCACGATAATTTCTATGAGATCATTGAACACATATATAAGCTAGAGTACAACACTTCAGGCTCTTCGAAAAAAGTGGTGGTATTCTATTGTCATTGGTTTGATCCATCACATAGAGGTACAATTGTGGATCCTAAATATGGAGTTGTGGACATTCATATCGAAAAAAGATATTTACCTCTTGATCCATTTAACCTTGCACATAATGTAAGACAAGTATATTATGTCCCATATTTGTCATCAAGAAAGAATAAAAAAGGTTGGTGTGTTGCAATTAAAACAAAGCCTAGAAGTCACATTGAATCTCTTGATATGGAAGATGATGTTCCTTACCAAATAGATGAAATGGCACATGTAAATGAAGTAATTGAAGTTAGTATTTCAGGATTCCAACATTAACAAGTTGATGTTGAACAACTGGAGGAAGATAATGAATAAGATTTTGAAAAGGAGAACAGAGAGGACAATGAAGAGGAGTTTAAAGATGGTGAAAATGAGGACACTGAATATCTTTATATTGAATAGGATAGTGAAGATGGGCAACTTGAACAAAATGATTTAGAAGAAGACAATGAAGATGATGAATTTGATGATGATTGAATTATGACTTAGGAATACCTTTATTGAAATTGGATCAATGTTTAGCAATTGTTTGTGATGCTTATTTTTTGTTCATGTAATAACATAATGATTCTTCTATGAAACAAATTTATATTATGTTGTATGCTTTTAATTTTAGGATGTTGTTTTCATTTATAGTTGATAACATCATTTTCTGTTATAGATATGTCTTCAGGAGGATGCGACCAACCAAAACCTTTCTTATCTAGTCAAAATTAGAAAAGGGCAATGAAGGGTAGAAGACCACGAATATGTGCTTAAAGTAGATATCCCACCCTTTGCACCTATTGCACCTGTACCTTCCCCATCCCCAACTCCTAAACATACATCTTCTCCTTCCCCAGGTCTCACCCCTATCTCAAAAGGTGTTGCACCTACAGCTACATCTTTCCCATGTCCTAAGACTGCAAACATACCCTCTCAATCAAGAAGAGTCATTCCTCCCACCATATCATCCCCAACTCCAATTGTTGCATCAGCACCTTCCCCACCAGTTACAACACCCTCAACATCATCAGTACCATCATCATTGCCAACGGTTACACCATTACCAACACCCTCACCACTACCAATGTCTTCTAGAATTGGTGATTCTCCTATTGAGGAAGGTCCACAAATATGCACTAATGGAGGTGATGCACAATCAAACATTGAGGACGACGATCTCACACTCGGTCATCCTCTTCCTATGATTTCACCTTATGGTCTTGGGTAACTAATAAGTATAAATAAAATATTTAATATTATTTCTTTAACCAATTTATTGTCTAATAATTTCAACCTTGTTTTTTTTTAGGTTTCATCCATAGAGGGTTGCATCACAAGAAATCACAATGACCATCAAACAACAATATCGTGAACCTTGGCTTACATGGCGTTCAATGACGGATACAGATAGGGAAATTTTCTTCCAAAGTTTTAAAGTAATTTTTCTCATTTAATATCAATAAAAATTGTTCTATTAGGGTTGTTGAATTCAATTCAAATGTCATACTTTATTCTTAATTATTAAGTATTTTTTTAGTTATTATTTCTTTAATGTCAAGTATTCACAAATTTTCTCATTTTTAAGTACATATTTTGTGTTTATACAGACAAAGGTCAGTTGGAAACCTAAACATGAAGAAATGATTAGACAAAACTTTCACTCCAAAGTCGCACATAGGCTATCAGAAATGTTTATGGAAGCCAGAAAAACTGGAAAAAAGCCTAATTGGATGTTTAATGAAGTGTGGAGTTCTTTACTATTGAAGTAGAATTCACCTGACTTTCGTGCCAAGTGTATTCAAGCGCAAAAAAATTGAGCATCTGACACGGGTGGTTCTTTACACACTGATGGCTCCTTAACTACACATGAGCATGCCATTCGCATGATACGTATACAAAACATATATGTTGTATTGAATTTTGAGTGTAATTGATTTTGAATTATACTTTATGATTACATATTATTCTATTATACAATATATGATATTTGATAATATATTGCATTGGATTATATCAAAATACACCAAGTTGGATGATATTGCCTTGCATAACCATAATACTATTATATTGTTCATAGGCAAAAGTATTGGGTCGTCCTACACATATTGTTGAGGTATTTTTAAGCAGACTCATAAATGGAAGAGTAATGGTGAATTCGTTGATGAAAGATTAAGAAGGACAATAGTGAGTTACATTTGTTATTCTTATTTTTATTTATTTTAGTAATGTACTGTATGAATAACATTAATATCATGTATGAATAACAGGAACAATTTGAGAGTATATTTACTCAAGTCAGATCACAAGTTGGACATCACAATCTGAATCATCCCCGTAGATCCTGCAGGGGAAGACAAATTAAGAACTGAAAGTTGGCTTTTTGCTATAGGTGGCAAAAAGAAAGGTCGAATTTATGGGGTTAGAGAGCTTGCTCGTAAGTTTAAATCTGGCAATACTCTCACATATCGTGAACCATCAACTTTCTCTCATGATTCAAAACAAACTCGAGAGATAAAACAACTTAGGGAAGACAATGACAAACTTAGTCAACAGATGAAAGCATTGCTTAATCATGTTCTTCTTATACTTCCACCTCAATCAAGAAGTGCATTTGAACAAGAAGTTCAACAACAACAGCCACAACAACAATCGTCCAGCCAACAAAAAAATGAGCATGAGGAACCACCTAACAAACAACACAATGAGCATGGATAACCTAGACATTAGGATTTTTAGGCTTTGAGTATTTGATTATGGTTCAAGTTTATTTGCATTGTGGATTATGTTTCAAGTTTACCTTATTTCGGAATTATGTTATCTTTGACTTACTTTGTATGATGAGACTTCAACTATATATATATTATGCTTCAATTTGAAATTAAATATGGATTTTATTTTTTGTTAGGTGTATTAAATGATGCTTGATTGTTGGATATGTTGGATATTTTGAATGTTTCATATAATTCAATTAAAATGAATATTTTACCTTCGAACACATTACCTACGGACTGGAGTTGGTGGGTATTACCCACGGCTTTAATTTCCCACAGACTCAATTTTCGTAGGTAAATTACCTACGTCCAGATTACCTATGGATTTTTATTCGTGGATAATCCGTGGGTAATACCTATTTACCCACAGATTTTTGTTGTTACCTATAGATTTTAACCGTGGGTAAAATTAGTTTTTCTTGTAGTGGTCGTTAGGCTCAACCAATGCGGCATCAAGCATAATTAGGAGAAATTGCTCTTGAGTTTGGTCATGTCGTGCACAACATATTTGGTGTTGGGCATGACTTAATAGAGGTGTTCTCGAGTGTGAGTGGCGTCGAGTGACACTTTCCTGCGCCAGGTGCAACCTTGTTTTAAAATATTTCTTTTCTCTTTTTAATTTTACATGTAACTGCTACTATATTTCTTAAACAATATACTTTTTATGCATTATTGGATGATATAAATAAACGTTTGATAATTTTGTGATGGATTTTGTCGAAGCTGGATGTTCATGAATATGTAGAAGGTTGAATCTTAAGTTTTGAGAAGACATGTTGTGTGATATATAATTTGGAAATAAGTGAAAATGTGATCGATACAATATCTTCAGAAAGGAGATGCTTGTGTTGAGATTGTTTAGAAGATGCGTTGTTTGGGAATTTGATCAATAAGAAGGTATCTCGAATCTACAAGTACACTTAAATTATACAGATGAAAATTACTAGGTGGTGAAAATCGAAGGATGTTCATATAGCCATGTCCGAGGTTTGAAATATGAGTTGATTGGAATAGGACATATGGATTAACCCTATCATACAAGATTGATTGAGTATGTGTATATGGGAACGGTGTTTGAGGTTTGAAATAAGAACTGATCAAAACAGATGGAGTGATTCTATGATAGGTGTACATCTTTGAGTCTAATTCAATACACGAGTCTTTTCGAAGTAGAGTCAAGTGTCTATGTATGTGAGTCTGTGCATTTTCTAACATGAGAAATTGGTTGAGTTATTGTAGAGAATTGATGATTGTGGTGTGATGTGTGAGATGAATTATGAATGCTTGATGTGCTTGTAGTTTGTTTACGATATAAACTTAAATTTATGATTATATCTTTTAAAACTCTCTAGTTTACCCTACCTTATGTGTGATTTTTTTTTAAAATATGCAATGATCGTGCGTTACACGTGAGCAAAGGATTTGACAAGTGTTGGGACTCCTCAGTGAAAAGACGAAAGGCATGGTTTTGTTCTTTTATTTTCTATTGATATTGTGAAATCTTTATAAAGAAGGATATATTTCGAAGTACTCTATAAATGAACTATATGTGCAAAGATATTGTACTGTTCGGCCAAGGCAGTAGTCGGCCTCAGCAAGTTGTCGGTCATGGCTCAGGCTAATATGTCATCAGATCCGAGCAGTTCTCAGCATCCAATACCATCATTACACACCTTGAACTTCATGCCACCCCTTTGACAATGGAGTACTATTTCATGTGCTTTACATTTTGCCTATGACAAAAAGCAAATTTCATGTACTTTGCATCAACCTATTGAGAAAAGGTAAAAGTTAATTATTATGCAACAGAATAACCATAACTATAAATAACAAGGGATCATAAGAGAAAAAGGTACATCTTTCTGATAAAGTAAACTATAGTCTCTGATATATGAGAATTGACTTTGGCATCGGAGTGCGTTTTGCAAGTACCTCCCCCATTCATATTGGCTATTAGAGACTAAAGACCGAGAAGTAGTTGTTGAAGTTGGTATCAAGGGAGAATTGTTAAAGCATATAGATTTCGTCAGAAACAATTGGCGCCTGTTGTGTGGCCGATAAGGTGATTCGACAAAAGCTTCCATGGTATCAACTAGAAGCAGAGTACAAGATCAAAGGCATGAAGATTTAACAATGGTGAATGATCACATGGCCATACCTGCTGCTTTACAGTAGGATATGGTCGAGATGCGATAGAGAAATGAGGAGGAGATACATGCCCTGAGGCGTGAAAATGAAGAAATGAGAGCGAGGTTATATGGTTGTCCTCCTTTACCACCCCCAGAAGACGGAGATCAAACTAAAAACACAGCGGTAAACAAGACCGGACAGGAGGGATCTAAGCCTCATACCACCACCAATACCTTGCATCAAACGGGAGGTAACCGAAGACATCCTTTCACTGATAAGATTATGAATGTTGAGCTTCCAATTAACTAGAAAGTGTTAAGTATGGACCGATAAGATGGCACCACAAACCTTGATGAGCATGTTGACATCTATGTCACTCAAATAAGCCTATACACGGATGATGACGTCGTCTTCTGTCGAGTGTTCCCGACCTCACTTAAAGGGGCAGCTTTGAGTTGGTTTACCCATCTATTGCCATATTCTATTGATAGCTTTGAGATGTTGGTAGGCAAATTCACCGCTCAATTCGCCACTAGCCGACCTCACCACGTTACCTCGATACCATTGATTAACATACGAGAAGAAAAAGGCAAACCCCTCAGAACCTTTATGGAAAGGTTTAGAAAGTTGTTTTGCATCATCTTGTAATGGCCCAAAGTTTAGGACCATTTGCAGACAAACTGTGTAAGAAGTCGACCCTTAACCTAGATGAGTTGAGATACAAGGCAGCTAAGTTCATACAGCTGGAGGAATTATGAGAACTTCGTAATTAAGCGCGATCCAACAACAATTCAAACAGGACTAATGGAAAAGAGAAAGGATTATCTCAACATTTCCCAAAACAAATGGGAGCCAAGGACCCCAGGTTCTCTCATTACACCCCCTGATTATCGACATGGGAAGAATATTGGAAGAAGAATTATGCGCTGACTTGATCCCGACTCTTAAGAAATTTCCCAAACCTTGAAATGTTAATACCAGGAAACATTATTGTTATCATCAGAATTATGGGCAAAATATTGATGAATGTATCATGCTGAAGGACAAAATTAAGGACACTTGAGGAGATTTGTGCAAAGGAAAACACGACACTCTCCAAGAAGAAGGCCAAGAAGAAGCCCGAGAAGAACTCCATGAAGAGAGGGTCGCAGACAAATCATCAAGAAGAAATCGTTCAAGGTTACCAAAGCGATGAAGTGAAAGGGAAGGCCGCCAAAGAAATCTTGTCCGAGGAGTAATTAACACTATTGCGGGTGGATTCGCATAAGAGGGCTCTTCGGCCTTCGCATGGAAGAAACATTTAAGGAGTGTACAAGTTATGAACTCGGCCACCACCCATATGCAAAGAAGGATGTCAGCCATCACATTCATAGATGATAACTTAAAGCAATCGATCCAAAACAAATGATCCCATGATCATAACGGTGACCATCAAGGGTTTTGTTGTGATGAACACGTTGGTCGATCAAGGGGGCTCAGTCGACATCTTATATTGGAAGACGTTCAAAAAACTACAAATTCCAGAGATCGATATCCAACCTTATAATGACCAAATAGTATGGTTCTCAAGCGAACGAGTAGAAACCAGGGGTTTCATAGACCTCTACACAAATTTTAAAGAGGGAAGACTTCAAAGTCAGACCATCAAAATTCGCTACTTACTAGTTAAAGCAAACATGTCGTATAACGTCCTCTTAGGACGACTTGGTGCCATTATGTCTACCCCACACTTGGCCATGAAATTTCTTCCCACAACTAGAGATATTATAACGGTTCATGTTGCCAGAAGATAGCCAAGGAGTGTTATGCAACAAGTTTAAGGTTAGAACCAGTAAGAGTTGAACTCGAGCAACAAACAATAAGGATAAAGGAAAAGAAAAGGTGCAAAATGTAAATGTAGCCGACCTTGATCCGAGAACTGATGAAGTGCGAGTAGAGCCTAGCGAAGTTGTAGTTTGAATACATCTCCAAGATAAGAACCATGGCACAAAGTTGGGAACTTCTCTGGAATAGAGAGAAGCCGAAATGATACGAGAAGTTCTCGTCCAAAATGCTAATATGTTTGCATGGATAGTGGTGGACATGTTAGGTGTCGATCCTAATATAACATCACACCAATTGTCAGTGTATAAAGATGTTCGACCTGTGTGGCACAGAAGAAAAGAAAGCTTGGTGAGGAGAAGAAAAAAACAACGAAGGAAGAAGTTGAGAAGTTGATCGTAGCCAACTTTGTGAGAGAGGCCAAGTACACCACTTGGCTTGCGAATATTGTGATGGTCAAGAAAGCTAATGGCAAATGGGCGAATATGCACTGACTACACCAACCTAAATAAAGTTTTCCCAAAGGATGCATATCCGCTGCCAAATATTGACCGACTAGTGGATGGAGCGGTCGGTTATAGTGTACAAAGTTTTTTAGATGCCTATTCAGGCTATAACCAGATCAGAATACATCCAAGAGACAAAGAGAAAACCACCTTCATGAAGGAAGACTCAAACTACTATTATGAGGTAATGTTGTTTGGCCTAAAGAACGTAGGGGCTACCTATCAAAGGCTCACAGACAAGGTTTTTGAAGGCTTAATTGGCAAAAATGTTGAGGTATATGTCGACGACATCGTTGTGAAATCAGACTCGTGCAATCAACATAAAGTTGGTCTCCTTGAAGTCTTACAAGCATTACAAAAGTATAATATGAGATTGAATCCCGACAAGTGTGTATTTGGGATTGAAGGTGGAAAGTTCTTATATGCTCACACACAGAGGGATAGAGGTAAATCCCAATAAGTGTCAAGCAATAATGGAAATGAGGAGCCCCAATAGTATTAAGGAGATATAAACGTTGGTTGGTAAGTTGACAGCCCTGTCCAAATTCGTTCCAAAGTTGGCCGGAAGAATTGGGCCCAACATTTGGCTACTCAAAAAGAGAAGCAAATTCGACTGGAGTCAAGAATGTGAATAACTTTTTGCACAAATAAAGCAGTTCATAGCATCACCCCAATGATTCAAAAGTCTGCCTACAGCCAAACAATCATGGTGTACTTATCCATTTCAGGAGAAGCAATCAACTTGGTCCTCGTCCAAGAAGCTGATAGGGAGCAGAAGCTCGTCTACTTTGTCATCAGAAAACTCTAGGATGCAAAGAAAAGGTATCAAATGATTGAGAAAGTAGCACTCACATTAGTGCACACGGCGAGAAGAATAAGAGCCTACTTTCAAAATCATCCAACCATAGCCAAGTACCCAATCAGAAAGGTGATAGCCAAACCAGATCTGGCACGACGAATGATAGGGTGGTCGGTCGAGTTTTTTGAATTTGGAATAACTTATGAGAAGAGGGACCCTATTCGATCTTAGTATATGGCTGATTTCTTGGTAGAATTAAGTTCTGAACCAACAACCAATGACCCAAAATGGATCCTATATGCGGATGGATCGTCAAATGTGAAAGGAAGTGGCGCAGGGATCATCTTGGAACAACCAACAGGGTTAAACATTGAGCATTCTTTAAGGTTTGATTTCAAAACCACAAACAATAAGGCCAAATAGGAAGCCCTCATTGTCGATCTGAATCTTGCCAAAAAAATGGACACAGAGGAAGTAGACTGCCGAAGTGATTCAAAGTTGATAGTTGGCCATCTAACTGGAGAGTTTCAGGTTAGGGACAATATGATGATACAATATTATCATAAAGGATGAACCTATTCTCAGAGTTTAAAATTGCCAAACTTGAACATATGAGGAGGGAACAAAATACGCGAGCTGACTTACTCTCCAAACTGGCTAGTACGGAAAATTAAAACCATTACCATTTGGTTATACAGATGATGGTCCCAATACCCAACATCACCCTAGTAGAAGAAGTAATGACTGCAGCGGTCAGCGAAGAAGGCTGAATGACACCCATAATCGTATTTTTGAAAGATGGAGCATGTGACAAGGCCAAGCCAAGGCCGCGAACAAAGTCATCTTGTACGAATTAAAGAAAAGGCTTACCACGACCAAAGGCAAATGGACCGAGGAGCTCTTAGAAGTCTTGTGGGCGTATAGATGTACACCACAATCATCAACTAAGGAAACTCCATTTAGCCTGACCTATGGAACAAATGTCATGATACCAGTCGAATTAGGTGAATCGAGCTTGCACCGAAAAGTATTCAGCCTAGAACTTAATCGTGAAAGTCTAACGACAAGTTTGGACTTAATTTGTGAACTAAGAGATAAAGCTTGAGTTCGTTAGGAAGCAAGTAAAAGAAGAGCAGCACAAAAATACAATTCAAAGGTAGTGTTGAGGAGTTTCCACGCCATCGACCTTGTATGGAATTTAGAAGTGGAGCTAGGCAGGGGAAAGGCAAGTTCTCAGCCCACTAGGAAGGACCACTTAGAGTCCGAGAAACAGTAGGAAATGGAGCTTACCGGTTGGAATATCTATCTGGAAAAGCAGTACCGAAAACTTGGAACACATCACATCTCAAGTTTTAATTTAGTTGAATTGTAATACAAATTTTCATGTATCAAGAGCACTTTTTCCTCGCTCATTTTCTGTAAGGATGGTTTTGGCTGAAAAGGTTTTAACGAGGCTCCAATAAAAATGCATTATTCAGTCATCAGTCTCTATTCTTTTGTCTAAATGTCAAGGCACGAAATGCAAGTAATTGAACACAAACGCAAATAAAAGCAGTCAACACCCACGAAGACTAAAAGCCCGATTACTTACTCACTCATTAAAACCTGATCACTTAATCGGTCCTCAAAAACCTGCTTGCATATTTGGTCCACATACATACTCTATGCAACTAGCTTGAAACCCGAAAAAGTTGTTGGTACAAAAAACCCGATTACATGATCGGTTCAATACCCAACCACATGATTGGTACAAAAAACCCAAGTACAATGTTGTCAATAAATTTACAAAACCCAACTACATGCTTGGTACAAAAAACTAGAGTACAATGTTGACAACAACTTTACGAAACCCAACCACATGGTTGATAAAAAAACCGAATACAATGTCAGCAATAGCCTTACAAACTTAGTTGAACGAGCATATGTTCAGATATCACTTCAACAAATTGGAGAATTGAAAAGTTAGAGGGAACAAATGATATAGAAAAATAAAGAAATCAACTCGGCAAGCACTTGGTAAAAAAACAACTTCTATTTCTATTAAGGAAAGTTTCTTTACATCAAAACATAGGGTTGGCCCAACAAAACAAAAGCAAAAGATAACAAAAACTAAAATACTCAACATGCTCGGAGAACTCCTCCACCAAGATTGGCTCCCTTTCCTGAATCGATGCTTGCTCGGCCATCTCCTCTTGCTCACATGCCTCTTCACTAAGGATGTCGTCAATTGGAATTAGTTAACCTTGAAAGACATCTTTTCCAAGATCAAACTCATTGTCTTCGACCAAAATCCCATATAGAAGAACAACTTGGCACATAGCTTGATTGAAGCCCTCGACGTGAACACCATGAATATAATATTTCAAATAAACAAGCTCTTGCTCCAATCTATTCCTCTGGGACACAAAATCATCCCTCTCCACGATGACCTCGTCCCTATCTTGGGTGATTTCAATAAGCTTTTCTTCAACTTGCCTCACCTCGGCCAAACGATCCTTGTCTCTCTTCTCCAAGTCACCGCACCTGATCTTCAAATCATCAATATCGACCTGAGATGTCGCAAGGTCTGTGGTCAGCTTGGTCACCTTGTCATTTAAAGAGGCATTAGACTCTATTGCCAGCTTCAAAGAAGATTTTGAGTCGGCCAATTTTATTTTTAAGTCTTCTACCTCTTTGGTTGGCTCACGAGAAACCTCATTACTTAGAAAGGGAGCAGTAGCCAAGGCTCTGGATTGAAGTTCAAACCAATCAGTCATTAGGTCTTCCTTAGAGGATGCTGTCAACACATCACTCTCCACTGAAGTAAGAGAGATATTGACACCCTTAGGAAAAGCTAAATCATGGGAGACCAACTGCCCACCCTTACTAGTTCCAACTTCTAGTGTTGAGGTCTTTGCCCTTTTGGGTGATCGACGACGAGAAGAATTCCATAAGTGGGATGAGATCGACAGGTGGTGGTTAAGCAGAGGGCTCAGTAGGCACCCAAGAAGCATCAACAGCATTGGCCTTAGCAGCCGCCTCTTGTGTCCTTTGCGCCTTCTCTTGGCATCTTTTTCTCAACACATCAACTGGGTTGGACCTTGTTTAGTCGTGATTCCTAAAAAACACAAAAATAGTTCATCAAAGTTAACACTGGCTGATGACAACACAGAAATATAATCATAAATGCCACTCAAATCTACCCAGCGTTGATTACAAAGATAAAGCTTAAGGATTTTCTGCGTATACAATTTCTTTGGAAGCCTATCGAAAACATCAAAAATTTTGTGATCGTCATCAGTCATTGAGGACCTCAACCAGTAAAGATATCTGACAGGATCTTTCTTCAAATCCAAGGGAAATTTTGGAGTGTCCCCATTGAAAAAAATACTTTCAGCCAACCGAATCAACGGTTATGCAGAAGAAGCCAATCTTAAACCTTTTATAATAAACAATATAAGGAGGAAACAAGGCAAACTCAAACTGACTCACCAAGGATAACCAACATATGGGATCGAACGATTTAAAGCTATAATAATGGAGGAAGGGTTGTAGAGAAGCTCAAAGACTGAACATCTTATACAAAATGCGAAAAGCTTAAAGATAACCCCAAGAGTTGGAGTGCAATTAGTATGCGAACATTCAAGACACATAACACACCCATGGTAAACTCTTTGAAGGGAAGGCGGACGTGAGAGTCAGTAAAGAAGCATCCATACATATAACAGAAATCTGACTCACTCCCTTCTCGGCCATGACAAACATTGTCGATGACCGAGCACTTCTCAATAGATACCATCCCTTCCTTAGTGCTAGGAGTAACAATGGTGACACTAGCAACAAAATATTCTAAAGACTTAAGCCATCTATACTTAGAGTATTGACTGGTAACTTGGGTGCTAACTCAATCATACATAGTCCTACGAGGAGGATCACTTAACGTTGTCCCATCCGAGAAGTTCTCGGCCATGTTAGCGTCTTCGGCTCGCACCACATTAGTACTAGAGGACGATAAGTCCTCTTGTAAACTGATTGACTCCCCGGGAACACTGCCAGTAGACTCAGAAAAAGGAGACGAAGAAGACATGATTACCTCGGTCAGGGATATACTCTTTACACCTAGCCACTATTTTTCTTAAAACCAGTTCTCAGACTTCAGACACAGAAAACACAAAGTGAAGGTAAACCTTGGACCAATGACTCCATTATATAGACTTTGGAGTGGAAAACCATTTCTTTTCAACTCCCAACCATCTGATTTCGCAAATCCCAATGAGGGCATACGCTAGTCACAGTCCTTCAACAGCCCAAGGCCCGTTAACTCCCCAACCTCAACTGTTTGATCAAGGGCTTGGCACTGTTCAATTTTAAAGACCCCCTATGAATTCATGGTAAGAATAAAACTTTGACATATCGGACAAGGCTCTTAGAAAAGCTTATCCTAACTTGTCGACCAGTCGAGCTTCGAGGGCAAGTGTCATCCGAGGCAGTACTCGGCCTCAGGAAGTTGTCGATCATGGCTCAAGTTGATATGTCATCAGATCCGAGCAGTTCTCGGTCGCCTAATACCATCATTACACGCCTTGAATTCCATGTCACCCCTATGACAAAAAACAATAAAATTGAAATTTATCTATCTATTTCAATACTTTTATTTGAATTATTTATATTATTAAAATAAAAATTTAAAATATTAATAAAAAATATGAATTATTTTAAGAAACTAATAAGTTATATAATCAATTATGCTTTTAAATATAATTAATTATTCTATAAATATTAATAAAACAATAAAATATTTTTGACACAATCAATAAATATATAATTAATTATGTTTTAACTTTTCCCTCAAATTTTGTACAATTGTGTGAAAAATTTGAAACCTTGAACTTATCTATCTTTCTTACATTCTAGTAACAATGTGGAAGTTTAAAAGAAATTGAAGAGTGTAAAAGAAATTGAAGTTTAATAACAACTGTAGAAGTTTATTGCAAAGGTAATATTAATCAATCATATATCTTATATAAACAAATGTGTTTATGTATAAAAAGTTTTAAAAAAAATGCCATGGTGTAATATCGGTAAATTGAGAGGGACCCACAGAGATCAAAGAGAGTGGTCACGCTAGCAGCGAGTGACAAGTGCTGACAAATACAATATCTATATAGCGTAAATCTAACGCATTGGCACGTGTTTGTTGCTTTGTTCATTTGGACCCACAAAGCTCCTATATATACTGCACAAACATGTAGTTTTTCTTTGCAATAGAAACACCAAGTTCTCACTAATAGGTTTAATTTTTTTGAAGTGAGATTGTGAAGATGTCTTCATCAGGAGGGAGAGGAAGTCAGGAAGAAGAGAGGAAGGCCTCTGATCAAGGAGCACATATCAATCTCAAAGTCAAGGGCCAGGTCTCAATTCTCTGTTCACCTTCACTTTGTTCAATTGCATAGTTGTTGATACAAAGAAAATAAAGTTATTGTGTTTTGGTTTTCAGTTTTGTTTCTATTGTGTGTGAAATTGTTTAATTCCTTATTTTGGTTTCAATTATCTAGCTTTATGATATCTTGTTGCATGATTGGTGTATAATTTTACTTCTTAAACATGTTATTGGATTTGTGTTGATTTTATATGGAGAAATATCTATTGAGGGAAGTCAATCCTTAAATGATATTATGAGACATTAATGGTGAAGTTACTCTAATTCACCCTAAAAAGCATGTGGAATTCTCAACAGATTTTTAGGATTTATCAAGTTGACTTGAGTTTGAGTTAATATTCCTAAGTACTGAGTTTTATGTCCACTCTAAGTATTATATGTATAAAAAAAAATAGTATTATTTAAAAATGAGAACTTTGTCTCTGTTGCAATGGTATGCTTCATGCTTCTCAAGATCCCCTTAAGGCTTTAGATTTTTCTTACCTTTGTTTGATACATTTTGTTTTCTGTTTTCAAGGTTTTAATATGTGATTGAGATGACTGCATTTCTATCATTGAATAATTATTATTGTGATGACTGTTTAAAATGAAATTGAGAGATCTTCATAACAAAGTGATGAAAGATATTTGTTAACTTTAAATAAGCTTACTTTTTTTTTTCTTTTCTGTGTATTGAGAAGAATTACTACATTTTAGTATTGAACAATGATTTTCTCTGTACTCTGTTTTGAGAAACAGAGAAAAGCTCCTAACACTTTACCTTTTTATATATATGTGTGTTTGAGGGATATGTGGAATGGTGGATATTGAATTATTTAGTACAATTTATTTGTTATTATACAAATTTTTTTGATGCATATGTTATAGTTTAGTTCCTTTGCCATCTACACATGTTCATTGTTCTGCTCTAGTTTCTCTACCAAACTTATGGCTTGTTTTTTAAACCATTACATGTTTATAGTGTTTTATTAACTAAGAATTTGCATTCTCAGAATTTTTCTTTTTTATGTTGTCTTGAATATTTAGAACTGGTGCTGTCTTTTGTATATCAAAAATCAGTTTATTTTGAAAGTAGAGTAGAGGAACATCATCAAATCTAATTCTCTTTTGAGAATTTTTTTTACAAATTTTTCGTGTTTCTGAAAGTTGACTTTATTGTAGGATGGCAATGAGGTTTTCTTCAGGATCAAAAGAAGCACTCAGCTGAAGAAACTGATGAATGCATACTGTGATAGGCAATCTGTAGATTTCAGCTCAATTGCTTTTTTGTTTGATGGAAGGAGACTTCGAGCTGAACAAACTCCTGATGAGGTAAAGCATATTACAGCCTATGTTCAAACTCTATAAAAATGAATATCTTTAATGAAAAGTATACATGTGATAAAGGTATTTAAAGAACGAGAGACTATAAGAAAGGAGAAATAGCTCAAATTTAAAGAATTACAAGCACATTGAAGTACTTTTAAAGTTTTATATTAGGATATCTTTATTTAAGCACTCCAAAATTGAATAATTAAAAGAATAATTAAGCATTTTTAAAATTTTATATTAGGATTTTTTATTCTAAATTTTTAAGAAAATTTGTCATTGTAATATCTTTGCAAACATAGCCCATCTTATATGTAATTACTTCTTAATTATTCTACGTTGTGCAGCTAGAGATGGAGGATGGGGATGAGATAGATGCAATGTTGCACCAAACTGGAGGCGCACATAAATTTGTTTGAATGTATGTTCACCTCTTTTGGATGGAATGCTTGAGAAAACAATGGTATTGGGTGCTTGTTTCAAGGTTTACATTTTAATATATATTATGATTATGATGTAATGTAGAAAAGGTGACAATTTTCAATATGGATCTTTCGTATTTATTGGTTTCGCTGCTTAAAAATTCTTATAATTGTGTGGATACAATACTATTATTGGTCTTCCCTGTTCATTTGAGCTTCATGAGATTGTATTGTTTGTTTGGAATTAACAAATAGTGATGTTTTTTTGATAAATATTGGCTTGTCGTTCATGGTTGCATAGGTTGTTATACATGTTTTATCAAAATTATTTTTTCCATTTGTTTTGTCTTAATACTTTGTTGGCATCTATACCAATAATAAATAATAAATACAATTATTCTAATTAAGTATATCCGTTTATTTTAAATAATTCAGACAATAAAACCTTTTTCTTAACTATTATTTTATTTTATAATTATAATAAGATATTTTTATTAAATTATTTTTGGAAAAATTTATTTTAAAATACTATGACGAATAAATCGTTTTTAAAAAATTTTATTTTAAAATATAATGACGAATGTATGAATATTTATATGTAGACATATTATGGAATGTATGAATATTTATATATAGACATATTATGAAATTTATATACTATATATAAACTATTATATATAAAATATTATGAGATATTACAATAATAATATTAATGATACTAATAATATTTATAATGTTAATAATAATAATAAATTAATAAAACTAATTAGTAATATCATTTATGAAAACATTTATATTTGTAATGTAATTATCTACAAATTTAGACTTGTATGTATTTATTTATATATTTTTTTTATAAGTAACAACTTTGTAAGTTATGTTAAATTTACTTATGGATTATGATATGTATATAACAGTCTTACACATATACAACTTATACCATGTTTACGAGACTAACAAGAAAGAAAGAAGAAATATCAGGATTCTATTCTTCAAGTATAGAATCTTTCTTCACGAGACTTCATCTTCTTCTATCTTGTTAGCCAATAGATTTGTGATTAGATGATTTTTATTAATATATATGAAAAGTTCTTTGATTGTTGAGTACACACTATAATGTCAAAATCAATATAGGAAGACATGAGTAAACTCTGTAACATGTGTATGACTTAAAAAATTAAAATAAATTCACGTTTTGTTCAATGTAACACATTACTCTTTCAACTTATTCTCTTTTTATATGGTTTCTATATTGCTCGAACTATTGATTATATAGACTAGACAATCGATTATATAGAAAGTCTCACGACTTAAACATGATTCTGTTATGATAAAAATACTTATAATAAAAATGATTAGATAAAAACATTAGTCGTTTAAACTAAATATTATTTGTTATGATCAAAACACTTGGGATGATCAAATCTTAATAAGACTATATTGAAAGATTAAAACTAGACTATCAAAATAGATGATTAAACATAAACCAACAAAATATAATATTATCATGTCTGGTAAGATATGAAAAAAAATCAACTTTTTCTCTTTTATAAAATTAACCTAAAATTTAGCTTAAAGTATATTAATAACCCAATCTAAATTTGATTTGAATATGTATTTTCCTGTTAATGAAATATTAATTCAATTTGTAAAATAAACTTAAAATAATATCACAAACTTATAATGGTTTAGTTTGACAGTTCATTCTTGTTATAACGAATACTTTAGTTTATATGTATCAAGGGGACCTAACGAATACTTTTTCATAGTGATCAGACCTTAACCATTATAAATAATTTTTTAGGTAAAAGTTTTGTGGTTAAGATAATTTGAATTTTCAACATAATTTTTTACTCAAATTTATTAATGAACGAAACAATTATGTCATTAAATATTTAAGTAATTAAATTAAAAACATTAATGAAAATGAAAAAAGAAATAAAAAATGTAAATAAATATAAGTTCGGTGGTAATATCAATAAACTTTATTGTCTTTTTATATGGTTTGTATATGGCTGGAACTATTGATTACATAGACTAGACAATCGATTAAATAAAAGGACTATCTTGTTGAAAGTCTCACGACTTAAACATGATTCTGTTATGATAAAAATGCTTACAATAAAAATGATTAGATGAAAACATTAGTCGTTTAAACTAAATATTATTTGTTATGATCAAAACACTTGCGATGATCATATCTTAATAAGACTATATTGAACGATTAAAACTAGACTATCAAAATAGATGATTGAAACTAGACCAACAAAATATAATATTATCATGTCTTGTAAGATATAAAAAAAATCAACTTTTTTTCTCTTTTATAAAATTAACCTAAAATTTAGCTTAAAGTATATCAATAACCCAATCTAAATTTGATTTGAATATGTATTTTCCTGTTAATGAAATATTAATTCGATTTGTAAAAAAAACTTAAAATAATATCACAACTTATAATGGTTTAGTTTGACAGTTCATTCTTGCTATAATGAATACTTTAGTGTATATCTATCAAGTGGACCTAACGAATACTTTTTCATAGTGATCAGACCTTAACCATTATAAATAATTTTTTAGGTAAAAGTTTTGTGGTTAAGATAATTTGAATTTTCAACATACTTTTTTACTCAAATTTATTAATGAATGAAACAATTATGTCAATCAATATTTAAGTAATTAAATTAAAAACATTAATGAAAATGAAAAAAAATAAAAAATGTAAATAAATATAAGTTAGGTGGTAATATCAGTAAACTTTATATTCTTTTCATATGGTTTGTATATGGCTAGAACTATTGATTACATAGACTAGACAATCGATTATATAAAAAGACTATCTTGTTGAAAGTCTCATGAATTAAACATGATTCTGTTATGATAAAAATACTTATAATAAAAATGATTAGATGAAAACATTAGTCGTTTAAGCTAAATATTAATTGTTATGATCAAAACACTTGGGATGATCATATCTTAATAAGATTATATTGAACGACTAAAACTAGACTATCAAAATAGATGATTAAAACTAGACCAACAAAATATAATATTATCATGTCTTGTAAGATATGAAAAAACATCAACTTTTTCTCTTTTATAAAATTAACCTAAAATTTTGCTTAAAGTATATTAATAACCCAATCTAAATTTGATTTGAATATGTATTTTCCGGTTAACGAAATATTAATTCAATTTGTAAAATAAACTTAAAATAATATCACAAACTTATAATGGTTTAGTTTGACAGTTCATTCTTGCTATAACGAATACTTTAGTGTATATCTATCAAGTGGACCTAACGAATACTTTTTCATAGTAATCAGACCTTAACCGTTATAAATAACTTTTTAGGTAAAAGTTTTGCGGTTAAGATAATTTGAATTTTCAACATACTTTTTTACTCAAATTTATTAATGAATGAAACAATTATGTCAATAAATATTTAAGTAATTAAATTAAAAACATTAATGAAAATGAAAAAAGAAATAAAAAATGTAAATAAATATAAGTTCGGTGGTAATATCAATAAACTTTATTGTCTTTTTATATGGTTTGTATATGGCTGGAACTATTGATTACATAGACTAGACAATCGATTAAATAAAAGGACTATCTTGTTGAAAGTCTCACGACTTAAACATGATTCTGTTATGATAAAAATGCTTACAATAAAAATGATTAGATGAAAACATTAGTCGTTTAAACTAAATATTATTTGTTATGATCAAAACACTTGCGATGATCATATCTTAATAAGACTATATTGAACGATTAAAACTAGACTATCAAAATAGATGATTGAAACTAGACCAACAAAATATAATATTATCATGTCTTGTAAGATATAAAAAAAATCAACTTTTTTTCTCTTTTATAAAATTAACCTAAAATTTAGCTTAAAGTATATCAATAACCCAATCTAAATTTGATTTGAATATGTATTTTCCTGTTAATGAAATATTAATTCGATTTGTAAAAAAAACTTAAAATAATATCACAACTTATAATGGTTTAGTTTGACAGTTCATTCTTGCTATAATGAATACTTTAGTGTATATCTATCAAGTGGACCTAACGAATACTTTTTCATAGTGATCAGACCTTAACCATTATAAATAATTTTTTAGGTAAAAGTTTTGTGGTTAAGATAATTTGAATTTTCAACATACTTTTTTACTCAAATTTATTAATGAATGAAACAATTATGTCAATCAATATTTAAGTAATTAAATTAAAAACATTAATGAAAATGAAAAAAAATAAAAAATGTAAATAAATATAAGTTAGGTGGTAATATCAGTAAACTTTATATTCTTTTCATATGGTTTGTATATGGCTAGAACTATTGATTACATAGACTAGACAATCGATTATATAAAAAGACTATCTTGTTGAAAGTCTCATGAATTAAACATGATTCTGTTATGATAAAAATACTTATAATAAAAATGATTAGATGAAAACATTAGTCGTTTAAGCTAAATATTAATTGTTATGATCAAAACACTTGGGATGATCATATCTTAATAAGATTATATTGAACGACTAAAACTAGACTATCAAAATAGATGATTAAAACTAGACCAACAAAATATAATATTATCATGTCTTGTAAGATATGAAAAAACATCAACTTTTTCTCTTTTATAAAATTAACCTAAAATTTTGCTTAAAGTATATTAATAACCCAATCTAAATTTGATTTGAATATGTATTTTCCGGTTAACGAAATATTAATTCAATTTGTAAAATAAACTTAAAATAATATCACAAACTTATAATGGTTTAGTTTGACAGTTCATTCTTGCTATAACGAATACTTTAGTGTATATCTATCAAGTGGACCTAACGAATACTTTTTCATAGTAATCAGACCTTAACCGTTATAAATAACTTTTTAGGTAAAAGTTTTGCGGTTAAGATAATTTGAATTTTCAACATACTTTTTTACTCAAATTTATTAATGAATGAAACAATTATGTCAATAAATATTTAAGTAATTAAATTAAAAACATTAATGAAAATGAAAAAAAAATAAAAAATGTAAATAAATATAACTTAGGTGGTAATATCAATAAACTTTATTGTCTTTTTATATGGTTTGTATATGGCTCGAACTATTGATTACATAGACTAGACAATCGATTCTATAAAAAGACTTTCTTGTTGAAAGTCTCACGACTTAAACATGATTCTGTTAGGATAAAAATTCTTATAATAAAAATGATTAGATGAAAACATTAGTCGTTTAAACTAAATATTATTTGTTACGATCAAAACACTTGGGATGATCATATCTTAATAAGACTATATTGAACGATTAAAACTAGACTATCAAAATAGATGATTAAAACTAGACCAACAAAATATAATATTATCATGTCTTGTAAGATATGAAAATAAATCAACTTTTTCTCTTTCATAAAATTATCCTAAAATTTAGCTTAAAGTATATTAATAACCCAATATAAATTTGATTTGAATATGTATTTTCCGGTTAATGAAATATTAATTCAATTTGTAAAATAAACTTAAAATAATATCATAAACATATAATGGTTTAGTTTGACAGTTCATTCTTCGTATAACGAATACTTTAGTATATCTATCAAGTGGACTTAACGAATACTTTTTCATAGTGATCAGACCTTAACCGTTATAGATAAGTTTTTAGGTAAAAGTTTTGTGGTACTCAAATTTATTAATGAGTGGAACAATTATGTCAATAAATATTTAAGTAATTAAATTAAAAACATTAATGAAAATGAAAAAAGAAATAAAAAATGTAAATAAATATAAGTTAGGTGGTAATATCAATAAACTTTATTGTCTTTATATATGATTTGTCTATGGCTCGAACTTTTGATTACATAGACTAGACAATCGATTATATAAAAAGACTATGTTGTTGAAAGTCTTACGACTTAAACATGATTCTGTTATGATAGAAATGCTTATAATAAAAATGATTAGATAAAAACATTAGTCGTTTAAACTAAATATTATTTGTTATGATCAAAATACTTGGGATGATTATATCTTAATAAGACTATATTGAACGATTAAAACTAGACTATCAAAATAGATGATTGAAACTAGACCAAAAAAATATAATATTATCATGTCTTGTAAGATATGAAAAAAAATCAACTTTTTCTCTTTTATAAAATTAACCTAAAATTTAGCTTAAAGTATATTAATAACCCAATCTAAATTTGATTTGAATATGTATTTTCCTGTTAATGAAATATTAATTCAATTTGTAAAATAAACTTAAAATAATATCACAAACTTATAATGGTTTAGTTTGACAGTTCATTCTTGGTATAACGAATACTTTAGTATATCTATCAAGTGGACCTAACAAATACTTTTTCATAGTGATCAGACCTTAACCGTTATAAATAAATTTTTAGGTAAAGTTTTGTTGTTAAGATAATTTGAATTTCCAACATACTTTTTTACTCAAATTTATTAATGAATGAAACAATTATGTCAATAAATATTTAAGTAATTAAATTAAAAATATTAATGAAAATGAAAAAAGAAATAAAAAATGTAAATAAATATAAGTTAGGTGGTAATATCAATAAACTTTATTTTGTTTTTATATGGTTTGTATATTGCTCGAAGTGTTGATTATATAGACTAGACAATCGATTATATAAAAAGACTATCTTGTTGAAAGTTTCACCACTTAAACATGAGTATAACATCTTTTGTTATGATATAAATGCTTATAATAAAAATGATTAGATGAAAACATTAGTCGTTTAAACTAAATGTTATTTGTTATGATCAAAACACTTGGAATGATCATATCTTAATAATACTAATTGAACTATTAAAACTAGACTATCAAAATAGATAATTAAAACTAGACCAACAATATATAATATTATCATGTCTTGTAAGATATGAAAAAAATCTACTTTTTCTGTTTTATAAACTTAACCTAAAATTTAGCTAAATTACTTAAAGTATATTAATAACCCAATCTAAATTTGATTTGAATATGTATTTTCCTTGTTAATGAAATATTAATTCAATTTGTAAAATAAACTTAAAATAATTTCACAAACTTATAATGGTTTAGTTTAACAGTTCATTCTTACTATAACGAATACTTTAGTATATCTATCAAGTGGACCTAAGCGAATACTGTCATTGTGATCAGACCTTAACTGTTATAAATAATTTTTTAGGTAAAAGTTTTGTGGTTAAGATAATTTGAATTTTCAACATACTTTTTTACTCAAATTTATTAATGAACGAAACAATTATGTCAATAAATATTTAAGTAATTAAATTAAAAACATTAATGAAAATGAAAAAAGAAATAAAAAATGTAAACAAATATAAGTTAGGTGGTAATATCAAATCCATAAAATAGATCTAACGAAAATCCCTTTGTGGTGATTGGATCATAATCATGATGAATAAAATAACTTGAGTGTACCACGTAATAACCTTAACAAGGTACATTACTATAGGAAAATAGTGTATAAAATAGGAATGTCAAGTAATTAAATAAAAACAAAAATAATTAAAATTTAAATGAAATAAAAATGTAAATAAATGTAAGCCATGATGCTAGTATCAAAATTTTGAAGTGTCTCAACGAGAATTTCTTCCCAATGTATTAAATTTTCATCTGCTAAAATAACTTAAATACATAATGCACTAAACATAACAAGGTATGTTATTTGAGAAAAACAATGTAAACAAATATTTAATTAATATAATAAAATTAAAATTAAATGATTAAAATAAATGTAGGTCGTGATGTCAATATCAAATTTTTGAAGTGCCCTCAACGAGAATCTCTTCCCACTGTATTAAATTTTGATCGATTAAAATAACTTAAATACATAACGCGCTAAACGTAACAAGGTATATTACTTGAGAAAAAAAATGTAAACAACAATGTAAATAAATATTTAAGTAATATATATATATATATATATATATATATATATATATATATATATAT
>Ga0209489_100666_pt1 | contig 66768 bp, 35 predicted proteins | sample SiratrowhiteBW_FD_187527 | JGI IMG/M metagenome (GOLD analysis project Ga0209489, IMG submission 187527) | Root nodule microbial communities of legume samples collected from California, USA - Siratro white BW (SPAdes) (version 2) | ecosystem: Host-associated > Plants > Roots > Nodule | place... | reverse complement strand
AAAAAATATATATATATATATATATATATATATATATATATATATATATTCTACATACACGATGACACCCGTTTAAGCAAGAAAGTCATAAAAAAATCAATATAATATTTGTTACGTACATCAAAACATAAACTTAAAAGAAAAAAAAAAAAAAAAAAAAACCTTCATTCTACGTATAAATACCTCATTCAACGTATTTATTCTGATAAATGAGAAATTATTACAATATGCAATATTACCATTCATTTATGATTCACAACGATCCATATATTAACAACCAATTGAAAATTTTAATTTATTTTAAAATATTAATAAGATTGGTTCACATATATTAACAAAATCATATTATTTTTATTTTTATTTTGTTACGGGAAACACACGCTTCCTATGCTACATTTAATTTTAAGAGATACATATATAACCAAACAGATACGTTTAAGGCCAAAGTTTAATTAACAGAAAAGTTATATTGAGCATGCAAAGAAATCAGTCAATAACCACTGTGGACCACTTTTCTTATATACAAAACAAAATGGGAAATACAATATACATATGTACTTCCACATTCTTATAAGCTTTTAAATTCTTAATCAATTTACAAGTTCAAAAGTTAGAAGCTTCTTTAGGAGTATATAAAGATTAGAAATTATACTTATTATTTTATTACAGACCGTTGAATCCAACTCTTTCATATAAACCGTGTCACAACTCAAAAGTCTATGTTATAGATAAGTTCAAAACCAATTTGCCAGCAGAAAAAGGCACAAAGTCAAGCCAAATCATTAATTTTACATTTAATTTAAATTTTTAATTTAATCGATTATCCAAAAACAATAAACAAAGAGATAGTCTAAATATATGAACATTCTTACGTATTACCCTTCTTCCCTTGATATTGTGTTCATTATAAAGACATTTTATATTATAACTGAATTCTTGTGTTCATCAAAATTTATAAAATGTTTGCGATAGATATTAAAACGTTGTTAAGTCAAATAGATTGCTTAATCGCGTTAGCCCATTGATGTTTTATAATCAAATATCATCCATGCTTTATATATTGATTGTGATAGAAGAAACACCGATTCAACAATAAAATATATGCAAATTTTCCAAATTTGTAAGAATATAATAAGAACAATAATAAAAAGTACCAATAACAATTACATAGGAAAATTCTCGAAGTTTGAAATAAAAACTAATGCGTATAAATCACTCAATCAAGTTTTACTAAAATCAAATACAGATACCAAAGAGTTAGATTAAATATACAAACAACTACTTACAATCAATTAATTCATCAAAGTAATAATACTTTCAAAATTTGAAGAATAAAAAAAAAAACTAAAATAAATCAGCAATACAAAACTGATCTCTCTAACCATAAATTTTTAATCCACGATACCAACAATTAAAATGAAGAATAATATGTCATGAATTTGCTATCAAGTTTTCAGTTTGTTCAAAAGGTGATTGAAACAGGAATAATAATTTTGCTAAAGCTACTTGATGAACATGCGAACCGATTTTCCTACATTACAAGAATATTCAAAATTAAAATTATTGATGAATATGTATCTTTTGGTAAAATATTGTTATCAATAGATTTTAGTAACAAATAAATTGGAGGTCAAAAACTTGTTTAGAAGCTCTCATGTCTTTTATGGCAAATGACTTGTTCAGTTGCTTCTTTAACCCATCCATCCTGGAAATATTTTTCCAACAATAAGTATGTCATCAACATACAACAACAAAATAATAAAGTCATCATAAAAGAACTTTCTAACAAAGAAAAAATTATTAGAATCAGTGTTTTTCCCACATAAAGGACTCAAACTTTTTGTACCACTGTCTTAGAGCTTGCTTCAAACCCTATAGGCTCTTTTTCATCCTACACACATAATCTTCTTTGCCTTCAATTAGAAAATCATTAGGTTGCTTCATGTAAAACTCTTCCTCCAAAGTACCATGAAGGAAAGTTTTCTTCACATCCATCTGTTTAACCTCCAAATCAAGGGTAACAATTAAACTTAGCACAATTTTGATGGATGACATTTTAACTACAGGCGAGAAAATCTCATAAAGATCAACACTTTTTCTCTACTGTACCTTGAAGACGTAAAATTAGCCTCTTGTTTCACATTTAAAATCCTCTTTTTCTCTAAAGCCCTTTTGATCATAAGCAATTTTACCAAGTTATAAGTATAATTCATCTTGCATTACATCCAACCAATGTTGTTTTTCTTCACTTCTCAAAGCTTCTTCAAAACACTCAGGTTCTCCGACATTATTCAAGGTTGCATACTCATAAAAAAAATACTTAAAAGATGGGTTTCTCAGCCTATGCACCTCCTAGTTGGAACTTGTGGCAATTCAGTTGCATCATCATGTACCATATCATGTTCTTCTTGAGCATAACAATCAGAACCTTTAATCCATCTACAATTTATTAATCATCAACATCACCATGTTGCTCATCATTTTAAGCATCAATCTCGACATTATTCATATTGTTAATAAGCAATCGCATCATATTACCATTAATTACATCTTTCGTGGGTGTATCTTCTCCACCTTGTTAATAACTTCAATAGTTTGGTCTTTTATGAACTTCACATCACACTTTTTCTCAACAAAATCATACAACTTGTAACCAAATTCATCTTGGCCATAACCAATAAAGATACACTGCATTGTCTTTGCATTTAACTTGGATCTCTCATCCTCTAGAACATAAAAGAATGCCTTGTAATTAAGGACATGTAAGTGATCATAGCTAACATTCTTGTCAAACCATATTTTGTCTAGCACCCCAATATTCAATGAAACTGGGGGATTAAGATTAATAACATGCAATATTGCAAGCAATGCCTCTACCCAAATGCTTAGGCAACTTTGCTTCAAAAAGCGTACACCTAATTCTTTTAACCAAAGTCATGTTCATCCTCTCTGAAAGACCATTCAATTGAGAAGTTTTAGGAGGATTATTTCATATATGATATCCTATTGTTTGCAATAAAAATCAAAAGGGTCCACAATACTCACCATCATTATTAGTACGAATGTACATTTCAGATTCTTATTTGATTGTCTCTCAACTAAAGTACTAAATTTTTGAACTTTTCAAGTACTTGATCATTCCTTTATAATGCATAGACGCATAGTTTCCATTAATAAAAGAAAGTAACAAAGTAAAGTACAACATTAAATGACTTTACCTTCAAAGGATTACAAACATCATAATTCAATCAACTCTTATTTCCTTGAGCGAGGATGTTCATTAAAGGATACTATGGTTTGTTTACCTGTCACTCAATGAGAACATTTTTCCAACTCTGCACTCTTCAATCCCAAAGTCACAGTGAATATCGAAGCTAAAAATTCCTACTTCAATATTTACTATTGGACCAAATTAAAATTTGATAATGTTCTTCATTTTGACCATTGGGATTGTCGATTATAAATTTGTGGTTGGAGAAATTAGTTTCGCACTACTCTATCTTAGGTTTTTCTTTCTTTTTTCTTCAAATTTTAAAACTGTTATTACTTTGATGTATTGGTTAGTTCTAAGCACTTGTTTATGCATTTGATTTGATTTTCTTATATATGTATTTGACCGTAATGGAACTTGATTGAGTAAGTTGTACCCCGTAGATTTTTTTCAAACATTGAGAAGGTTTTTTCACGTTAAAAATATTAGTGTCTTCATTTGTGATTGTTGTTGTCATTTCCTATTGTTTTTGCTTTTCATAGATTCCTGCAAGTTTGGGGAATTATTTTCGCTGCATACTTTGGTAATTTTGGTTGTTGAGTTGTTTCCCCTATAAGAGTGATAATAGAGCTTCTTGGTTGAGGATGTATTTTCTTGCTTGAATGATGAAGGCATTAAAGATAATTGTTTTAAATGATACAAATTATCATTTGTGAAAAGACAAGATGAAAGACTTGTTATTTGTGAAGAAATTTCATCTTCCTGTCTTTACTACACAAAATCTAGATTTTGTATTTGATGAGGAATGAGACTTTGAACACTAACATGTGCGTGCTTTTATTTGGAAATGTATAGAAGACAACGTTTATAATTACATTACTAATGAGACACATGCTAGAACTTTGCTACTTGATGAATATGCAAACTAGTTTTTCTCTCATCTTTCTCTCTTCCAAAATCAGTGGAAATTAACACTCTCTTCTGACTTAGAAAGTCCTTTTCATTTGAGATGAAATAAATTAGACAAGTTTATACTTTTTAGAGTACAACTCAACATATTGAGACATTGAAACTATTCGTAGCCCTAAAAGACTTTTGTTTTAAAATTTAAGAGTAGCAAGTTATAATTATTTTATTAAAGATCATGATTAATCATTATAATCTTGAAATATCAAACATATGTGTGTTGACAATGCAATTTTAGTTGGATTTCAAATTTAGTATCATAAGTCACCCAAAAAGAAAGAAAAATTTGTGTTAATGAATTTTCTCATAAGTCTTAGAAGGAGAATGTGTGCTTCTCTCACACAAAAATAATGACATTGAAATTTATGACAAAGAAGATGAAGTTCTAGGTAGATTAAATCATGAAATAAGAGTTTATTTTATTCATCTTATTGTGATACCCAAACCAACCGTTTGTACAAATTTGAAAACTCCATTGTTGGAATAAGATAAACGGCAATCAAACAAAAGAGAGAATCTTCTAAATTGTTGGGAAAAAGATAAATGGCAATCTAACAAAAGAAAGAATCTTCTAAAGTATATTGTACAATTAATAAGTGATGATGTTTGTTAGAAATTAGGCATTGAGTGTTATGATTCATTACTCATAAATTTTATTCGGAAACCTTTTAACTACCACATCAATCTTTTAAGGACCAAATTAAGTATTTGCTTTAAAAAAAAAAATGTTTCCTGACTCAACTAAAACCATGTTAATGTGAGTGAGAGAAAACTCCATTCTTCATCTTATAATTCACTCATTGAATTATTATATTATTTTCCACCTCAATCTTCTAGGTATTTACTCATTCAAATAATTAAAACAATCAATGCAATTGAATGCTTTTTTTTGTTACATTTCCATCCAATGGTGTTTGTTTAACGAGATCTATCATGTTATATAACAAAAATCAAAGTAATCTATATCATAAAACTAGCCTAATAATCCTTTTTAATTAAATACTAGTAGATTTTGGAGAAAGAAGAAACACGTCTTGCTAAACTTATTTAGTAATAAGCAAACTAACTTTTTTTAACAAAGTAAATAGGTTGAACTTGATGCAAGTCTAAAGTAGATTAGCCTATAAAAGTGTTCCTTGTTTATTTTCAACCCTAATTATAAATTAACAACTCTAACATTATTCACCATAACTTAAAACATAATGTTTTTCCACCAACGCAGAAGAGGATAAAATATTTGACGTAAGTTTGATAAGCATATTCCTTTATAGAAATACCCACTCCACTGTCTCAATCGTATATGAAGTCATGGTTTGCAACTTTTGAAATAATTAATTAAAATGTATTTTTAAATAAATGACAAAATATTGAGTTTAAAATCAATGAGATAACCAAAAAAATAAGGAAAGTCACCGTCCAAGAGTTGCAGAATTGAATCCCAACAAAATGCAGGCCTAACATCATATATAACTTAGGCTATACTTTTTCACCTTTCAGTCTCTTTCCCAACTATAAAGAAAAAATATATGTTTATTTCATTCTGGAAAGATAATATAAACTTTTTCTGGGAATAATTCATTAATAAGTTCAAAGTTTTCTCACGGTGATTTTATAAAATAAAACAAATAATCAACCATTCATTTAAGTGATTTTATCAAATAAAACAAATAATCAACCATTCATTTAAGTCATTATTAATATCCTTGAATTTTTCTCACAGTGATTTTATCAAATAAAACAAATAAGCAACCATTCATTTAAGTCATTATTGATATCCTTGAATGGATATATTTAAATTATATTTTCAATCCTGTGTAATAAATCTAATTTGATTTAAATAAAATGTGACAAGCATGTTAAGATGACTTAAACCCTTGTTCAAGAATTAGTCTACTCCTAATAATTTTACAATTTGTTTACCTTGACTATTAATATAATTATTTCACTTAAATATTTTAGAAGTTGAGATCAATTATGTTAATCTTCGCAAGCAAGATGACCAAACACATTTATTTATTGACTTTATATATACATCATTCAATGCTAATATACTTTTCTTGTAAAAAAATAATTTACGACCAGCGTTTTATCAATGAGAAGGGTAGTCTTTTTGTAATATTGGGAGTAAATATTTTCTTCCTAAGCATAAGTTTCTTATTATCTTATAGGTTATTGTATATTAACATAATCCTTAATAAAATGCATGCTCGATTAGTCAAAAAGTAGGTAACTTGATACCCAGTTAGAGTTAATGCAATTTATATTAGGAAATAATAATAATAATAATAGTTTCTCATTAGATTAAGATATAACTACGGTTTCACTCACTTATCATGCTATTCACATAATTTCAACTCAAAGTGAAATAATTTTATCTTGTGACAATTTTTTTTTTTTCTTCATAGCCTTCTACTCAGTTCCCATGGGCCATTACCATCATGGCCATAAAGCCATAGTTCCCGTTGCCTACAGTTTGAGGAGGCTCAAATAAAATTTAGAAAATTTTTGAAAAAAAAAATTAAGTAATTTACTCATCATTTATTTTTCTTGACTTCTCGATGAAAATAATTTTCTAAGTTACCAAAACTGATATAGAAAAAAATTAATTTGGAAAACTTTACATTTGAACAAAAAACCAATGTAATAAGTTAAAATTAAGATAATAATAATAATAATAATAATAATATAATAATAAGAACAATAATAATAATAATATGTTATATAAGAAAACATTCTTACCTATCTCATCACAACTCTACACACTTTGTGCCATTCCAGGCTGCTCACTGTACTTGTAAAATAATAATCATGATTTAGTGCAAAATTGACCATTCCCAAACTGGCTTCCAAAATGGGCCTATGTTTTTTTAATAGATTGGGCCAAGAAGAAGAATTGGTAAGACCATTATAAAGCCCTCACCAATTTGACACACGTGAATTGCACGTGAGAGGAACACGTTTATCAGCATGGCTCATATTTCTTTTACAGCTTTATATTGAAATACAAACCTTCTCCTAGGATTTATTTACCATTCTTTATATTTTCTAGGACTTATTTTTACACATTTTGGAGGATTCAGTACGAAAATTTTAACTGATAATCTACTTTTTTGTTATAAATTTAATTTTTACTTATATTTTGAAATCTGATAGAGGTGAAATTCAAACCTAATTTAATTTTAAAAAACTGATTTATAAGACAAAATTTATATTTAGATGGAATTAGAAAGAATCTGATAGTGGATTAATATCAGGAGATCTAGAATATTCAACTCGTATGGGCCACTAAAAAATAACAAACTGACATTGATTTGATTTATTTGCAATAATTTTACTAAATGATTGAAAAAAATGTGAGATAAATTATAAATAAAGCACTAGAGTCTAATTTAATTGATAAGTAGAGGATGCTAAAAGAAATTGATAAGTGAAGTGATAATGGTGAAAACGGAGAAGGTGGTCCGGGAGGGGAAGCGTGGGCGTTGGAGGCGCGTGCGGGAATAGGTTCCCTAGAGTGCGCGTGGGTAAGAAACTGGGGCATTGGGAAGAGGCAAGGGCATTAAAAAGTAAAAGGAATGCAGGAACAAACACTGAAAGAAACAGTGAGAGAGAGTGATGACGTTAGAGGGTATTCAAGTGCCTCTCTTTTTCTGTCATGTTGTGCCCTTTTGGTCTGTGCCTTATTTTGCACTCAACACTACACAACAACCTCTCTCCAATAATAACACCACCCTTTAACCTCGACTTCGACTTCGACTTCGACTTCGACTTCGATTCCATTGCCGTGTCTTGCTACGGACATGGAACACACAGGCATGTTGTGTTTGTTTGCCACTTCAACTAATTGCCCTTCTGCTTCCCTTCCCAATCGTCCTATTTTGTATTGTCCAATTTCCTTCACTCCTTATGATGTATTGGTGGAAAGAAAAGAATCATTGAATGTAAATGGGAGGGGTGAAAAATGTAATTCAAATTTAATCTAAAGACCAAATAAGAATAATTGGAATTTTAGATGGAAATCTAAATAATTGGATTGAAATTTAAATTCAAATCCAAATTTTAAAAAAATAGTTTAGGTGTTTATAAATTAGTTTGATACCAATGTTAAAATTGATATATTTTTCCCAAAATCAATTTTAAATCCACAGTAATTTAAAATTATTATATATTTTCTAACAATTTTAAATTGAAAATTTGTTGAAATTTCATATTTTATAAAAGTGTGTAAATAATTAATAATTTTTAAAATATTAATTTTAGTGTATGTTTTCTGCGTAGTTATCTGCAACGTTTGATACAAATATTAAATATAAGGAACAAAAGAAGTATTACTCGAAAGCTCAGCGTTAAAGGTGGATCAAAAGATATTATTACATATTTTAATATATAATTTATCTAGATTTGTGCAATAATCTTTTTATAGGTTTTTCTTTTAAAAAATGTTTTATAAAAGTTGAAAAAAAGAAAACATATAATAAATATATGAAATATTTTTATTTATTTTTTATTTCGCGCTTAATCAAGAAATGCAACGTGATAAAATGTGTACTTTTATTGATATCTACTTTTTTATATTCATATTGCTTATTTAAAAATTATGTTTATATATATATATATATATATATATATATATATATATATATATATATATATATATATATATATATATATATATATATATATATATATATATATATATATATGTATATATATATATATATATATATATATATATATATGTGTGTGTGTGAGAAAGAGAGAGTTTTATGTAAAGACATTTCACACTAAATATCATTATTTTTTAATTCTTATACCATATTATGTTACCTGTTATTATGTTAAATAAAGTTTGGTGTACACTAAATATATTTGTTTTTTATTTTAAAATTTTTGCATTTATAAATAATTTTAAAATAAATATGAGTTTAAAATTGTTATTACATCGATTTATAAATATTCAATTTATTTTCTTTCAGAAAATATGCATTTGGATTCGAATCTAAGAATTTGGATTTGGACCTATAAAACTCCAAACTAGTTTTCTTTTAAATAATATGGATTTGAATTTAGTTTCAGTCCAAATTATTTGAATTTATAATAGATTAAGTTAGTTTAGTAAAGGAGAAGATCTAATTTTATAATTTTTTTTCCACCAGTAATAAATAGGTAGAAAAAAATAAAAAATGATTGAATAAAATAATTCTGAAAAAACAAAAATGAAAATTTAGCTTTTGGTATTATTTAATTTCAAAATGAAATATTATTATTATTTATTATTTTTGACATTATTGTTAGTAAAAGTTCACACTTCAGCCTTTTTTTCTCTCACTCACATTTATATATTTTCTTTTCTTCTCTCTTTTTCTATTTGTTTAGTCTTTTTTCTACTCTTATCTATTTAAATATTTTTTTAGAATATCATTTTAGCTTATGGTAACCGGAAAACTAATGATAACAATCAGAGCTTCTAAAGTATTGGATGATTTTCTTACTTGAGCTATTAGAAGCTTATTAAAAGTGAAAAGTTTTAAGAGAAATTACCTTAAATTATATTGATAAATTCAAAATAAAGTCTATTTTATTATGAAGATTTTCGTATAATAATATTGTGTTGAACATTGACTCTGAAGTTCTTGAATTGCATGTAAGTTTGAAATCTTTTAGTTAAATTTGAAGATCTTTTATTGCATGTGAGGTTGACATTCTTCAGTTGCATGAGAGTTTGAAGCCTATCATTCTACATGTGAGTTTATGTTCTTTGACTATATATAGAATCTGAAGTTCATTTGTTGCATGTGAGTCTAATGTTCTTCAACTATAAGTAGAATTTGAAGTTTTTCTTTTGTATGTGAGTTTGATATTCTTTAGTTGTAATGGGATATAAAGTTCATCAATTGCATGTGAGTTTTATTTTTCTTAGTTATACATTGAGTCTGAAGTTCATCTGTGGCATGTGAGTATGATGTTCATCAATTATATATTGAGTTTGAAGTTCATATATTACATGAATATTATGTTCTTCAACTGCGTGTTAAGTCTAAAGTTATTGATTTGTATGTTGAACTAGAGTTTTTTTCTTACATGTCAAATTGTAGCCTTCATTTTCTTTTAGTCCTAAAAAGTAAAGTAAATTCATTTACTATATTTTGACAGATATAATTTTATGAAATGAAGTAAGAATGTTGCTTAGAGTTAAAGTGGAGTACTTTCATTTTTAAAGTTGTCTTAGCTCTGATGCACGAGATATTGTTTGAGTTGCTTAAGTGAGTGTATCATTTGATGCTCTTACGCAAGGAAATCAAAAAAGCTTAAGGTATCGCCTAAGTCATTCTAGTGAGTATATCGTCTAATACCCTCACTTAACAAAATCAGGAGCACTCAAGTGGTGATATTGTTAAGTCACTTCAGTGATTATACCATCTAATATTCTCGCTCAATGAAAAACAAAAAGTGTTTAAGCGAAGGTATTGTTTAAGTCACTCCACTAAGGATATCATGTCATACTCTCACTTAACAAAATTATTTTTGCTCAAGCAAAGATATCATTTAATATCCTTACTCAAATGAATTTCCTAGTTTTTCTAAGTATGAGTGTTATGTATATGTATATGTATATGTGTATGTATATGTATATGTATATGCGTATGTGTATGTATATGTGTATGTATATGTATATGTGTATGTGTATATATATGTGTGTGTATGTATATGTGTATGTATATATATATGTATATGTGTATGTGTATGTATATGTGTGTGTGTGTGTATATATATATATATATATATATATATATATATATATATATATAATATTGAATTGTATGGTTAAATGATTTATTGTGTTATTGAAATGAATTATGTTGTATATATGGTATGTCTATAAATGAAATGTATGAAATTAAGGTCATAACTCTAGAATGATATGTGAATCATGTTTGAATTTGTGTATTAAGTATTACACTACAAGAAAACAATGAATTAACGTCAATCAAAAACTGAAGCAAAAGGCTCAAAATTGACACTTATGCATTGGAGTTGTGTCGGCCATGCGACGGACGCTAAACTAGTGAAAGCTAGTGTTAACCAACAAAACAAATCCAAATAGTATCATCCTACCGACGCAAAAATGTACATAATAATATATTATATAGTTTGTGTCGCCAAGTCATCTCTAAAATTAAAGCATTTAACATAATCTTGACATTTTTGAAAAAAAAAATTGAGCAAGTCTGACAATTTCACAAACGAAGTCCAATTTTAAATTTCAATCCAACTTCAACAATATAAAACACAATAACAAACACATTACCATAATTAGCACAAAATCAAATTTTAAAACAATTTTAACAACAACAATATAGAACAAAACGATTTTAAGAGTCAGATTAGCACCAGCAAAGAAAACTATATCCTGCCAAAATTTCAACAAAATACAACAAAATCAATTTAACAAGAGCTTACCTTATAATAGGAAGCAAACACAAAAGGACACAAAAACCGACAAAAACCAAATATACAAACCTGCATTCATGATTGACCACCATCGCCAACCACCAACTCATCCTAGTAAAACAAAGACCCTAAAAAGAATTCAAAATCAAACCAAAATGAAACACAAACAAAACCTACCTCTGTCGAAGTTGGAGAACACTTACTGGCAGCCACAAACGTGTTGGTGGCAAGGAGCTAACAAAGACAACATTATGCAAAATTAATCGATGAAAAGTAATTAATGGAGTCAAATTAAACTACCCTTAAGAAGAATTGGAGATTGAAAGCTTGTACTTGTGAGTTTTTAAGCAAAAAAGAAAAAGAGAGAGAGAAAAAAGAGGAGGCACAACACTGTGGAAAACTGTGAAAGGAAAAGGGAAAGTGAACCCTAAAACTAACACAAAACATCCTCACAAATAGCGTCAACTAAGTTGACGCAAAATAGCCTTGCAAATAGTGTGGGCTAGGTCGACACAAGGCACGCCTTCTCAGTAGCATCGGCCAAGAAGTTGCAACCTTTTTTTATTTTTTACAAATAGCGTCCGCATTAGAGTGTGTATGGCCGACTTTAATTTTTTATATTTTTTCTACGTCCGTTTAGAGTGGGTTAGACTGACGCTATTTGTATCTACTATTTGACTGACACTATCTTTTCGCAGTTTATTTCAACACTTTCTTGTAGTGTTAGAACCAATGAAATAGATCTCTAACTTCACCGATGGCTTAAGTCATATAGACTAACATATCCAATTGTGAGAAGTTGAATGTGAGTTTATTACACATCACTCATGCCATGAGTTCTGGATTTTAGACGTTTATCTTGAACCATGAAGCTCAAGTATATGCTTAAATGGTAAAGGTGTTGATATTTGATAAGACTTTCTTAATATGTGTCTTCCGGTAGATGTCAGTAAACATTCTTTGATATATGTTGTAGTTGGTATCAATTGTCTTGTAATAGAGGTCAGGTAGGCCAAGTCATAATTGAATCGTGGTACTCAGACTACTACGCTCTTAAGTAGAAAGAGTTGTATCTTGATTAATGATTATAGCTTTTGGTCTTGCGATAACCACTCGATCCAACAATTGATATCAAAACCAAAGTCACGAGTTTGATTCCCAATAAAATAATTGTTCAGAAAAAATTATTACAGATTACACAATTATCCCTTAATGGAAACCATTTACGCTAATATAAAATTTTATTACAAATGTCACGAGATTTAAAAAAAAAAAGCATATATATAATTTATGTTATAATTAAAGTTGATTTATCAACTTTTTATCACAACTAATATTGAATTATACACTAATTATGAGTTTTTGAAGTGTTATACTTTTTTGTTTATCATTTTCCACTTGAATATTCTCCATCTTAGGTTTTTTTATACTAAACAATTTATTGAGTAAAATTTTACAATGCAAAAATAAAACTTAAGAGAGGTCTTCATCTTCCACAATAACACATATTCACTGGCATTTTCTTATCAGTATTTTTTTAATAACTTTAAATGTTGATGGTAAGAAATTTCCACAATTATCCACAAGTTATATGCATTTTTCCTCATTTTTTAAATAAAGTGGATCATCTCCACTTTTTCTATAGAATTCTTTAATCATTTTTTTTTTCTACACTCAAATCAATCCTTTGACCCGAATAAAAGACATTACTTCTTTACTTTGTTGCGTAATTATGAACAATCTTGAATACTTATGCATTGGTGCATGTTCCATGTTATATTGTCTTACAGATGTCTAACTATTTTGGTAATGGAGTGTTTGTGGCTTATTTTGCTTAATTTTTCGTTAAATAATCACTTAAATCGAACATAAAAATTAAATATAGTATAATTTGATTTGGTTTAATTATAATTTAATATAAAATTTAAACAAAACTAAACTAATGTTTGATAGTTTGGATTAGATTGATTTCTGTTACAATAAAATTGTTGAGCATCTTTAATTAAAAAAAGTTGTAAAATATATTTTTATAAAGAAAAAATGAAAAGTTTTCAAATTGAGATATATATAATTAGTTATTCTTGTATATTTATAATTTCAAATTTCTATTATATTCATAAATTTAAATAAATTACATGATCTTATAGTTGAATTACGATACAAATTTATTATATTTTGATAAATATAAATATTTTATAAGTAAAATATATTCACTGTCTAAAACATTAAATAAATATGTAACATTATATTTAAATATATAACAATTATATTTAAATATAATAAAAAATATGATTCTGTTTTATTCAGCTCTTGATTTTAATATGAGATCCAAACCAAACCAGTTGATTAAGGAAAAAATAGATTAAATTCTTTTATAATATCGGTTTTCAACTAGTAATATATATTCAAATAGCAATGCTCACTACTGCAAATTAATGAATTAATGACCACAGTCATTTTGAAAAAAAATTTAGTTGTTTTTGAATTCTCATGGTCTCCGCTTTACGATGTTTGTTATTTCTAGTCCTCGTTAAATTTAGTTTATAGCAATGACAAAATCATATTGGTATAACATTTTACAAAGATAATTCAAAAGCAATTGTATTTTTGTTTATGTAGTGATGTTTTGAGTGTGTATTTTTCTTTCATTATTATTGTTTTTCATTTTCTTTCATTGTTCTTCTTCTTTCTGGCATGTTTTTTCGTTTTGACTGTCGTGGCTTGTTTTTGATGTCATTTTTACTCAATCTTGTCGTTAGTATTGGCCGTTTGTTTAAGGTCGTCGTTGACATTGAATGTGGTTTGCTAATTTAGTTGTTAGTTTTCACACTCTCATACTTGTTGAGACACTTCTTCCACATTTGTGTACTACTCTATTATGATATTATCGCTATTGCTGCCATAACCTATGGTGGCCGTCACCACTTTTACATAGGTATTTTTTACTTTAAATATCTTTTAAAATTATGCTTCATTTCATTATATTGTTTTTCGCTAAATCATATAGTATTTATTCACTGTGCTTTCATATAAAATTGTTGATTTGGGTTGGTTGAATAACAAATATCATGTACACAAACTATTTAACTAACGCAAATAGTAAAAAAAAAATGACAACAATTATAACTATAATTATCATCGTATGTCTACCTATAACCATAATTATTAATAAGAATTGTTATTACAGGTATATATATTGACAATTGTACGAAGAACTATCATCATGTTTGATATATATAGATATGGTTTTAGCCGTCATAAAAAAATAAAAAATCTCTATTTTAATAATAACTCTATTAACAACATATCTAAAACTATGTTAAAATAGGCTGATGAGAGTTGTCGTTAAGAACATCTTCTCATAATGTCTTTAATATATCAATAAGTCCATAATAATGCTTTGTATATATCCTTATTCTTAAGTTCATGACTAGGGACATAGCATGAGTTTGGAGCAACGAACTTCCAACGAAGGTGAAGTCGATGACACTTATCAATGAAGATGGTTTAGGAGTTTGGGAGAAGCACAATGGTCATGGAGGCATTGTTCTAGGATTATGACTTAATGAGTCCTTCTTTAGCTTTCCATAAATAACATGTTGACCAAAGGCCAACAATAACGTTGTTTTTTTTTTTTTTTTTTTTTTTTTGTGTGTTTAAATGTAAATTCAAAGTATCTCTAACTTATGTTGGAATCCATCATTTTAATATTTGTGTCTAGAAGACTTGTATCAAGAAATATGGAAAAGGAATTAAAAAGTATTTAGCAGATTTCATGAATTTAATAAGAATTATAAATTAGTTATCCAAGTAACGAAAATATTCAATTAATATCAACAGATCCAATCATTGAATTTTATTTTCTTTATGTTAAATTTAATTATTGTTTGACGTACATACGAATCAATAACAGCCGTGTTAACTCAATTATTTGAACACAATAATAAATAATTGCCGACTAAAATATTTTTAGCTCAATTTTCAACAACGATGAAACAAGGGAATTGAAAATTTAACAAAACTGATGATGAACCTGAAATGTTGGTTATATTTTTCTTATTATATAAAACGAAACTGTGCCGTTAGGCAACACTTTTTGAATATATTAATTATGTTGTTCTCATACTCAAATTTTTAATTTAACTATTATTTTATTCAATGATAACATTAGGCATAATTAAAGAATTAAGAAAAAGTTAAAACCAATGTTATTTAGGGAAAATTATGCGACGTTTATTATTCGAACTTTTTCTTCATCACAAACATCTTCACAACAAATGGAAGTGTCATATTTTAATATTATAAAAACAAAATGAATAACATTTTATCTATGGGAACCACCATTTATATATCCTCTTGTCAACAGCAATTCGTCCTTACATACATTAGCCAAGTACTTTTAAATAAAACGATGTGTAAGAATTGTATTATATAAATGTATCAACCAATATCCAACTGTTAAGAATTTTAGTTCAAAAAATTATCTCATTTATCTTTAATTAAATTTATTTTTTTATTAATGTGGAATGACAAAGGTTGATTTTAACAAATCAACAGCTTAAATAAGTTTACACGAGGATAATGAACTAACAGATGTTTCGTGTTTACTTCAAACCGTTGCCATTATAGCACTTAGAGAAAATACATTAGTATTTCATACATTTATTTAAAGTATTATTTTGTTGTTTTTCACTAAGCCTTATTTTTTTAATTTGGAAAATAGTAAATTAACTCTATGTTGAATCAACTTTTCTTAAATAATACCATTAATATAATGTATCTTAATGTTATTATTAATATAAACCTGCAGGTGTTTATATAATCAATTTAATTTCTATTGGATAAAGTTTATTCATATAAAAATAATCTGTTAGATGTATAATGCATCTTCCTTGAGTCGATTGGGATAAAATTGTTCTAGTTTAATGCCTCACATTAAATTGAAATGAGTAATATATAGTAAGAAAGATAAAAAAATATATATTATTTTAATATTTTTGGATTGAAAATAATATTATTATTTTTTATATAAATTTTCTCATAACTCATTTAGTACATATTTCCTTAGTGTTTCCCAAAGATAAACCAACAAAAAATGGAACAACTTACAAGCTCATTTGGGTACTTTTTTTTTTATAAACACTTAAAAAGTATAAACTAAAATAAAATAAGTGTCTCCATATATCAAAATTAACTTATCAATAAAATATATATTTTATAAATTAATTTGTAAATAAACAAATTTTTATTTATAAAAAATTGCTTTATATTTTCTTATCATAAAATTACATATTTATGATAACAGTAAACTAGTTTTTTTTTTTTACAAGTTTTATCTTATAATATTGATACAAATTAATCACTATAAAAAATAATGATAATATTTTTGAAGACATTGAGACTATATAATAATTTTGTGATAATACGATTTATTCTATCTCTAAAGTGAAATATTTCAAAATCAATTATTGAATCATTTGAATTTTGTTCCCACTATATATGGTACTTTAAATGGACAATGGTTATTTTAAAAAAAAAAAAGAACAATGATGTATTCGAAAAGAAAATTTAAATATTAAATTGTGAATGTAGATGCTGCTAATTGAACTGAAATATGTTACTTTCGTTACCAAGAGGTCGGTTTGTCACGATTAAGGGGTTTTAATCACACTAACAGACATTGTAAGCTGGACTTTATATAATATATGCAAACGCGCTTATCATACAATGAAAGCTTATAAGTGATGCTGACTTATATCAAATTTTTTTGGCACATTAAAAGTTAAAAAAGCATTTATTCAAAAACACTTATTAAAAAAGTTCACAAGTTGCACAATAATAAATGCTTTAAGAAACCCTGTATTACTCTTGAAGAAAAGGACCCCTATGTTACTTGGAGTATTTGGCATTTTCTTTAGGTCACAAATTTATTAATATGGAAAACAGATAATAAATTTGATAGGAGAGATTCAAAACAAAATAATTCTTAATCCTTTGTCAAAATCAAAACCAATGCATAGTTAGTTTAATTATTTTTTTCACGACTGAATAAAAAAGTACTACCACAAGTTAATGAACTCCATATTACGAATATTCTTGAATCATACATATAAAAAAAATATATTCAAAATTTCAAATATCAGACAAACACATTATTAGTCTTATGAAACACTAACTCATATTTTCCTTAAATATAACAATACATCGAACTTAGTGTGGTTAGTTTAGCAAAAGAAAGTTAATCTTAATGAGTAAAAAACTCTATTTTTTATCAATGTTATTATTTTATAAATATTGTTTTTTTAAAGACTCATATTAAGTATTACTATAAATTTTAATATTTCAGTTGATACTTCTAAATTCATCTATCATTTATCATGACATAAAAACATATTATTAAATAAAAATAAAAAACAAATAATAAAAAGCATGAGATTCCATCAAATTCATACAAAAAAAAAAAAAAAAAAAAACAAACTACATACAAATAAAGGAAATTGAATACAATTAGATAAAGTAGAATATCAAACAAACTCAACATTATTTTTCACACTTAAATTAGTTAATATATCAGTACAACTATTGTCTTCTCTAAAGACATGAGTCACTCTAAATCTATAATAACACAAATATGCAAACACTTATACAAGGAATGATATAAGTAGAAACAAAAGTTTGACAAAGCAAGGAGTTACACTCTAGCCAAGGTTTTTTTAAAATCCTTCAAGTGAGCATATTCAATAGCAAAAATATCACTCGTGACTTCTACATAAAGTGCATGCAAAATATCCAAGAAAGAAGAAAAAATACCCACATATTCCCCATGATTTCCCCTGAAAATATCTCGACAAGCTACAAAATCAGAAGCCCTCTTGTAGCTCCATTAATGTTGACTTTAATCCATTGAAGTTCAAGAAAACACCAAAAAACTTGCATAGAAGACAAGACCTTTCCAATTTTAGTGTTGAAGCAAAACTGTTTCAAAATAGAAAAATCTAAAATCTGGTTAGCCATATATTTTCGATCGAAATACAATTCTTAATAACATGTAAAGTAGTATCCATGCTAATAGTCTGCTGAAATTTGATCAAGTTCTTCATCCTCTAGATCATCCATAAAGACACGTAATGATTGAAAGTTAACCAAACAAATGAAAAGATTACAAGGAACTTTAATGAAAGAAATAAAGTCAGCAGAAGATATGTCCATAAGATTAGGAAAAATATTTTGAAGCTAATTTCATATAAAGGAAATAACAAAAAAATTAAAAAAAATAAATAATCAATATCCTCAACCTGCATAGAATAAAGAGTATATGAAACAAAGAGAAACACCTCTTTTCTAAGCATCCAGATCAGTAAGCAAATTCTTATGTAGAAGCTTCCAAAACATGAAAGTCTTAGTAGAGGGAATATAATTAGATCAAATGATTTTACCCCAATCACAAATTGGATGGGTAGAGAATAAATTTCTGTCTGCCTTTTGATTAAGAATATTACTATCTTCAAATTTCTAATTTGGGTTATCCGAAAGATCAGTGATAGTCAAATGATGCAAAGTCTGAAGTTTGTAGTAGATTGAGGCAAATCCTAGAAAGAACCATTCCAACCTTCAGCCACATAGATGTAAGAGTAATCCTTCCTAAGGAGTCATATCTACCAAAAGATAAATGCATTTGGAAGAACACCAAAGATCATTCCAGAAATCTACTATATCACCCTGACCAATAGTCCAAAAAGTATTCTCCAAAATAATATCATATTAAATGTTTGATCCCAAGCCAAAAGAAGAAGATTGATGAACACAAACCTTAACATATTTAGAGTGAAGAAATCTATCACGTATTAGACAAGACCAAGATAAAGAACTATATGCAAAATCACATGCAAGCTAAAGAAAGTAAGCTTTATTTTCAATCTATGACAAATCCCTATTCTGCTTAGGAGCACAAACAAACTTTCAACTTATAGTAACAAGACCTGTTTTAAGAACATCATTAGTCCAAATAAAATTCCTGACCCATTTATTCACCTCTTTTAATAGGTTTATAGGCCATTTGTAAATATGCAAATTGTAGGACATAATATCAAAGATAACAGAGTTAACAATCTGCACATGTCCTATCATACTAAGGCACTTACCTTTCCAAGAAGCAAGCTTGCTCTTGACTTTATCAGCTAAAGGTTGAAAAAATTGCATCTTACGACCACTAGAAAAGATAAGAACACCCAAATAATTAAATGAAATAGTGCTTCTATGACATCCAATAATACTACAGATATTATTATTAAAATAAATAGACTCGTTAACAATGAAAAAGAGACTTTTGGAAGAGTTCATCCACTAGCCCAAGATAGAATTCCCTTGTGTTAAAGGATTTGAAATATCATAAGAAGGAGAAGAATGAACAATATCAAGTTGATTGACAACCAAACTTTTTACGATCTTCCATTACTTTATGAATATTGTTAAATACATTCTTATTCCAATCCTTAAGTGTTAGCTTAAGAAGTTACAGTTTCTTTTGAAGCACCAACATGGGACATCCAACCACCTAACCAAACCATAATAACCTAAACAAAGGTAGTAGACCATCATGCTGTAGCAGCATCTGAAAATTTTAAAAGAGGGGGGTCTAGCAATAGTAACATCATCAGACATACTAAGTAAAAGAGGATGTTGATCAGAATTGCACCTAGGAAGAATAGAATAGTTACAAACTTTATAAAGATCAAGACCATCAAAATTGACAAAATATTATGTCAAGTTTTCTATCCACTCTACCATTAGTCCAACTATAAAAGGAATCAGAAAAAGGAAGAGCCGAGAGGTTATTAGAGTTAACCCAACTATTAAACTCATTAGTAGAAACCCAATTAAGAGGATTGTCTCTTTTGGATTTTTCAATAGAAAGCACAACGTTGATGTCCCCCAAATACACCAAGGACCTTGTTAATTAGTCAAATCATTCTAAAGGTAATGCCTTCTAACATAAAAAGATTAAACATAAACCCCTACAAAATGAAGAGGAACACCCTGCCAATGCATAGAAACTGAAACAAACTGCATATAAGAATGTAGAACTGAGAAAGAGACATAACATCACCGTGGCAACATTATTAACCATATCAAACATAGTAAGGAAATGAAGATTAAAACGTGAAAGAACCTAACATAAAATTATGAGTAAACAGTCATAGGCTCCGTAATAAAAACAAGGTTAGGTTTATTAACCTTAAGAATATTTCCCAACATATTTTGAGTGTTAGGATTAGCCAAACCTCTAATATTTTATAAAAGAGTCTTAACCTTCACCCCTTCTTATTGGAGTTGCCTACTTTAGGGCCTTTTCCAACAACTTTAGAAGCATTTTTGGATGGCCTACCATGCCTACGAGTTGTTTGGACTAGATCACCGTGACCACAAGACTCAAAATGAGAAGCCTCCTTCTCCAAGACCATTTCAACCCACCGCTTAGAGACCAAACTTTTTTCCTTTTGAAACTTGTTATCAACATGTTGCATATCATCATCATTCTTAATCAACAAGGAATTCTCTTCAGAGGCAACAAGTTTAGAATTATCATTAGTAGGTAAGGCTAAAGAGGGAGCAATCAAAGGTGGATTAAAAAATTACAATATTCATAGATTCATGTTTTTTCTAAGAAAAATTATCCACCAAAAGAAGTAATTTAAAAAATTAATCTGAAGGAGGTAAACCAGACGATGAGTCAGGTTACCCTTAGATGAAACATGTTGTATCTGCTCTCAACATTATGAACTGGAGAAGCCTGTTGAGAATCATCAACAAGAGTTGGCATTCCTTCTAAACTATCCTCTTGATAAAAATATTAGGAGCAACCACAATACCTCACGGAGAAGATGGTTTTGGATCATTAACACTAGCAAGATCAACATCATCCACCTCATTATGTAGATTTGCATTTTCTTCTCTAAAGCTCAAGATGGACTTAAGCACATAACGTTGTTTAGGCTTTAATTGTTGATCAGTCCTATAACATTATTAATATTAATAAATATTATTATTATTATTATTACCAAATAAATTCGTTGCTAACATGGTAAACAACTTATCAACGAATATATAATCCATCGATAAATTGACACTGAATTTTTGAATAATTTGTCAAATGTTTTTCCATCAGTAATTTGTTGATAACTATCAATGAATTAAACTCGTCGGTAAATTCGTCAATAAATTTATCATAAAATATTTTGTCGTTAAAATTCGTCGATAATGACATTTTACTAATAAATAAAATTTCATCGGTAATTTTAATTTTTCTTGTAATGTACTTATGTACAACAAAAGTATTTCAAAGTCACCTACAACAGACAAATTTCAAATACATAATAAACCAAAAAATTTAAAATTCAACATCTAGTACGACATTATTATTCTGAAGTCGTCATCAATAAAATAGACTTTATATCACATTCGTCAACTAAGATAAGTAGAGATAAGTAGGAGTAACTTCTCTTATCTAGAAAATCTACACCCTCCAAAGTTAAAACCTAACAAGTCCCATTTTAACATAAGAACTTACAAGAAATAATTATTTTTATGAATTGAAATTTGAATAATTAAGTTTTGTATTTATAAGGTTTTAACTTAACTAATAAAATATTCAAACTTTCCCATTTAAATCACATGTAGCCTTATATACCAAATTACTCCGTCCTTATATTATCAATTATTTATATCATTCAAAAATATATTTTTTTATTAAATAAATTTAAAACAATAACAACATTATAACAAAAATGATTTTCTTACAACCTAACAACTTTTATTCCTTTGATACTTCTGATTTAGTTTTCTCCAACTAAGCAATTTTTTTTCTTTTTTTTATCTTTACTAGACAACATAACGGTAAAAAGGAACAAGAATAAAGAAAAACATAAATAGTGGATAAATAAAAGTGAAGCCAAAGAATTCACGATTAAAATTATCATACATTTGAAATATTATTACCATGCATGCACCGGCGGGATAAACATCTTTAAAGTCCTTACCATGTATATATGTTATATCTTATTTTATTTGTTATTATTTAGTCTGTAGCTATAGGGATGTAATGATAAAGGTAAGCATAAAGATGGCATTGAAAGGGCTAACTCTATCATCATGGGTGAGGGAGCCAACGGTTACCGTTGACCTACACTTCGTCTTCATCATGTTTCTTTGGTACACATGTAGAGATAATCATGCTGGAATGAGATAATAATATTATTATGAGCAATTAAACTTTTTCCTTTTTTCTTTGAATATTTGATGCACATTTTTTACCAAAGTTTCTACGTATAGAGCAGTTTGTAACTATGTTATTTAAACACTAGAAAATTATAGAAATATTACCATCCTACAATTGATAGATTGTACCAATTGGTGTTCGAGATCGGTTCTATTAGAGAATTTGAACATTATTTAATTTTTTTTCTAAGTCGTATGTAGTTACTACTGAAAAAGGTTTTAACGGTAGTTAAAACTTTTTCAAATGATATTTCATTGTTCAAATCATAATTGAAACGTAAGATTTGTATCGATGATTGTGTATAAATTTGTTGTTGTATCTAATACGTAATGTGTTATTATAGGATACATAATTACAAACTTTAAAACTTTCAACAACATAATCAATACAATAATATAAACATAATCAAAATATATTTTAAAACTAAATAAATTACAATACAAAAAAAATAATATTTATGAAAAGAAAAATGATAAAAAATACAAGAGAAACTACAAGCACAAAAATAATTGAGAAAGACAGTGAGGTGACAATATAAATCAAATTGGAATACATTGGTGGAAATACAATCCATGAATTTTGAAGGTACAACAATCACTAGTCCAAAAGAGATATTTTACATTTATTATTTAGGATTTTTTTATGTTTGATAATAGTCTAACATGCAGGTAACTAAATTTACGTTTGACTAAATCTTTGATATGAAAGCTTCTATTGGATTAAAATATTATTTGGATTAAAATATTATTTGATGTAAATTTGTAATAATAAAATAAGTTAAAAACATCCACAATTTACATTGAACCATTCATTGTCTAATGTAAATTGACGTCGGGTCTGGTATTAATGCATTACCCAATGTAAATTGTAGACCATTTTTAGAAAAATAATATTGGTTTTGGCTTCAAACCAATATTTGAAATACCGAAAATTCCCAATAACAATAAATAAACATTTCAACTAAAAAATTTATAAAAAATCATTTAATCTAACCTAAACAAGAAAATAAAATTATACTATATATACTAATGAAGGAAATAACTTATTGTTCTCTTAGCTTTTGGATGTTATCATGGGACAACGAAAATTGGTCATTAATGACTTAAAACATTTCATACATGTGATTATGTCGCGGTCATAAAAGTAAAATACAATCATCTTATATTTAGATATGTTATCTTTATCCAAGAGTCAATGATACATGTCCAAATAATGACTCTCATCTAGTACATCACGTAGTAGTCACATTTGAACAAGTTTTCTGGTCTATTGCACTAAAATGAGAATAAAGTGACAAAAATTAATTTCATATATCTTGGACATAAACTAATTATCATGTGTATTAAAAGATGTCTAACATTAGGTTAGATGAATTGTAGTGACCTTGTTCTGCTTCTTCCACTTAAAACATTTATGTTAGCCACAACTTTATAAGGAAATATGTTAGTTCAAATACACTTATACGTTTAAGGTAACGAAAAATGTAAAATTTTACTTTCGTAATAAGTTTTTGATTTCCTAACTGGATTTTCTTTAGAACAAATAAAATCACACTATTGTGTAATTCTTACGAATAATTGCAATCAACTACCATTGAGACTTACTTTGAATGATAAATAGTTAGTTATATAATTACCATAATTTTAAAAAAAGTACAAGTTAGAATACTAATCATGCAATGTTTGGAGCCAAGTAAATGTGCCTTTGGGAGTTACTTATCGAAGTTTGCATGTATTACTGGTTCTGGACTTTTGTGTCCCTATATTTCTAGATGGATTGAAGATCAAGAAATCCATATATTTCTGGTTTGTCTGCTCCACACTTAATTTGCCCATATACCTAACACAATGAATTATAAGTTAAATGTAATTATTATAATATAAAAAACGTAGACAACATTATGACTTACATGGCTTATAGTTGTATCACTGAAATGTTTAACATGGAGGTTCTGCTAACAACCTCCAATGCATTTAGTATTGGTGCCAAATATTCTTTTGTCCCAATGTAGCTGCAATGATTTCCTCCTCGACCTATGTAATATGGTTAGAGAGTGAGATATTAGAGCATCCTTAACTTCTACCATGTCATCATTATCACTAGCATGGGCTCCCATAACCTGTTTACCATGACAGACCCTAAAATGCAAAATGTTAGTTCAACATTAATAGACATTATAACAATAAGAAGTAAACATAAAATAACACAATGTAACACCTATGACCATGTTGAGACTCGCTTGACTAGATGTGTAGTACAAGCCAAAAATGTGCCTAATGCCTCCCCTACGAATTGGACCTATGTGTTAGGAAGAGGCACTTAAGGAGCAACATCTTGAGTTTCATCAAGTCAGACTATAGAGAGACACTATGGTTGGTTAACCCTCCCTCTATTTGTTGTCCCAGTGCGACTAGACAAGGGAGATTATCTTCAACATATAATTGACACTAGTTTGGTACATCAATGCGAGTATGATCTCTTGAGAAATTGCATTAGCAACATAACTTCCTTTTACACTACAAGAAAAAAACTATTTAGAGACCAATATTTAGCTACCAAATGAAATGATTGCTAATTGCGACTAAAATAGTTACCAAATTAAATTTTGGTTGTTAAATAACTACAAAATAGAAGTAATGATTGAATTTAGTGACCAATTAAGTCAAATAATTAGTATCTAACATTAGGTACCAAAGTTTTAGTGACCTATGTCATTAGATTATAAATTGGTATCTAATTAAGTTAGAGACTAATTTAGAATCTAATAGTATAGGTCACTAAAATCTTGGTAGCTAATGTTAGATACCAATTATTTGACTTAATTGGTCACTAAATTCAATCATTACTTCTATTTTGTAATTATTTAGCAACTAAAATTTAATTTAGTGACTATTTTGGTCACAATTAGTAACCATTTCATTTGATAGCTAAAAATTGGTCTCTAAACAACCTTTTTCTTGTAGTGTTGAGTTTAGTCGAATAACGTAAGGAAATGTAAGTGTTCCCTAAGTTTATTGAGAACAAAAGGACTTTAACTTCTCATTGAACTCTTGCTGCAAGGATTGTCAAATTTTATTTAGTTTCTCTTTAAATTGCATCTTCATCCCTTATAAGACATCCTAACTGCCAAAGTCGATATTTCTTTGTGGTGGTGGACCGAAGTAATCTTAAAGTCCCCATGAACCACGCACATGTCCTAGGTGCTCTTGTCTTCCTATGGCCATCATCAGAATATCCTCTCATTTATAGGGAACAACTGAGCCTTATATTTCCTGGTCAACTAAGGAATCATGCAACATATGGAATAATTAAGCGTAAACAATACTACTTCACCTAGGAACAATGGGAAATGACAATGATAGTAAGTATGTTTATACTTATGATCTTTTTAGCAATGATCTAGGTGAATTGTGAAGTCATTTGCCTATCTGATTTCGTGTAAGCAACCTTCCACATCTCATAACATGGAGGTGAAGATATAACATCGACAAACTTTGGTTCTGTTGCTTCTTATCGAGCCTTCGTGAGGCACTGCTGCAATAATGTATACCTGCCTCTCCCATGATAGTAGATGAGACATCATTCAACTTTTGTTGCTCCTAGGTGACTATTATTTTTCCTGCAATGCAAATAAAAATATGAGACAACAAAAGGTTATACATACAAAAGTTTGTGTGAGTGTAAAAGACTAACTTGTCAAGACACATCTAATCGACTAGCACGAAAATGCATTCGATCCTCCTTAGTTATTCCTATGTCAAGAAAGTCTTGAAGTCTCCCTACTTGGTGGCAATGGTTAATAAAACCTTTTATTTGATCATTTTAGCATTTGGAATGTTAAACTTTTGTTGTAAAAAACATATAAAAATTAATAAATTGAGAATGTCAGATAATAACGAAATTAACTAATAAGGTGTTAAAAAATGGTGCGATACCGGAATATTTTGCCACATGAGGTTTTTCTCTATCTCTTCAACTTTATCCCATCATGAAATGGTAATAGATACATTCATCGAGCTATCAATCCCAAATAATTGTTAAACTTAGCAACATTTGGGTTTGACGACTTACCTAAACGAGGATATATATCGACCTACATCCTCTCGTTACCAATTCGTCCTATGGTGACCTGAGCCAATCGAGTCATAGATCTACTTGGTTCGTTCTTTCAGTTGTCAAATCTAAAGTTCATCGTAATCTTGAAAAATGATAATCTCAGTAAATAATTCCATAAAATATTTGAAAACACTATAAAAATAAAGGTATAATGTCAATGGAACCACATTGAGAACAAAATAAAATTGTGGCAAATATGTACCAATAATAAAAGTATGAAAATTAGTAATAGATGCATACCTATTAGGAACTTATGCTTTCCCATATCCCTTCATCATGATCACTCCTAATATGATGCATGTCATCCAATTCGTTGTCCACATCAATAGGAAGTATTCTTGATGAGAAAGACAACGTCTCATCCATATCTATAGGGTTGTAATCGTGAGTTTTTGTTAGGACTTTATTCAGCAAGTGTACCGAGTCACAAGTAATATAGTGAGTTAAGTAAAGATGTTGAATTCCTAAGAGAACAGTTCTGTTTTAGAATTTCAGCGTCACTACTCAATAAGCAAATTCAGTTTTAATGGAAGGTTTGGTTTGACTAACAAGTATTACGAATAAGCAACTTAAGAATAAAGTTAATAAGCAATAAAAATATTCTGAAATGATTGGAGAAACACCCTAGGATTGAACTCATCTAATTTACTCATTCGTAAGTTAAACAAATCGTGAAATATAACACGATAACTATTCAGTTTCAATGCACATACAAAAATCACCCAAATTGATTCCTCAAATCTGAGATTCATAAGAAAACTTCCTAGATGCAGGTTCTTCAGCTATCTAATCGGTTATCCAGCATTAAAAGAAGATGTTTTGCATACAATATGTCGGAACCCTATTCCTAGAATCCCAAATTATTGCGTATTTTCCTCTAGGTCATAAACTCAAAATCACTTTCCAGTAGCTTTCAAGAATTAAAAACAAGATTCTATAGATAATATAAAATCAAGCATGAAGAATGAGAGGAAAACCCCGAATCTGAATAACACTGAATATTATAAATCACAAATTTAAGTACAAATGAGTTCGAAAAGATTACATTCAATCCCAAGATATGAAGACTTAGCTACCCATAGCAGCCATTAAAGCTCAACAATCGGAAGATAGCTTGAGAACGGAAGGCTTTCACTCGGATCTCGTCACTTTTATGCTTCTTTGCTCCTCCAAGTTCAGATCCCCTTGTCTCTGCCTCTCAAACCCTTATAAACATGTTTCCTAGTTTAGTTCGAGTGACTTTTCGCTTGAGCTAACCAATTTTCGCCCAGGCATGCTCGTTTGAGCTTCTGTCAAAAAGGTTTCTCGCTCGGGCTAAATAATCCTCGCCTTAAGCAAAAATTCAAGGTGCTTTCTAGAATGATCTCGCCCACATTAAAATCTCGCCTAGGGCAAGATTTTAATGTGCTCTCTAGAATGATCTCGCCCGGGCGAGAATCTGTTTGCCTGGGGCGAGCTATGGGCGACGACCTCTGCACCTTATCTCCACTCTAACTTGTATTCGCCTGGGCGGACTTTTCCTACACGATCAACCAACATTTATCAAGTTTGAAAAAGAGTCAGAAGAAATGGTTCGATCCTCTTATTTTGATTTCTCGAACGGAGAGATCTATGAATTGGGATCCTAATGCATATAGATACAAATGGTCCAATGGGAGCAAGAATTTCCAGGAACATTTGGACTATTTCATTTCTGAGCAGAATAGCCGTTGGACGAGTATTCCTTTGACTTTTTGGCTCTTTTTTCTCCACAGATCTTCCAATCTTTATTTGTCTTAATATTTCTCTTCTTGAAAGTCACAACAACTGAGATTAATTGAAATATTTAGACTCATGAATTAGTTTTTAAATGCAAATCCAAAAACTCTACATTTGGGGTTAAATATTTCCTTAAGAACACTTAAACTCTTACAAATTCCAGTCTTTTCATGTGTGAAACTATTGATATTTGGCACTTATCAGTTTTGTGAATGATTCTTCCCTCTAGGACCACTGAATACTTGTCATTTGATGGATAGTTGACTTAAAATATTTGTCTAGTTTGATGTATCTAAATAAATATTTTGTTTGTATAACCCACATTGTTTAGATCCGCCAAATTAAACCTGTAGTCATCTGTCCTCACACCTGTATTTTCATCTACCGATTTACACTTGAACACTGACATTCTAAGTGTAACATAATCAATTTTCCATATGTCCTGAAGTAACTTATAAATGTTGTAATGAGATTTTTGTCTTTAAAATTGAGTATCACAACCTCAACTTGAATGATAACCCCATTGTTTTGAACTTTGCTTTTGTCATCTTTTATCTTATAATGCAAATAGAACTTATTAATGTCATACGTGTCATATGAAATGACATCATTATTAAGCTTGTGGGCAAGTCTCAATAGTGTACTTGAAACATTAGGTTGATAGTAAAGCTTTTTCTTAAACCAAGCTAAGAAGGTCTTGTTATGTTCATTCAATGCCTATTGTTCATTCATTTGCGAGTGCGCCGCCTTGATTTCATTATGTCTTGAGAAATGTAGGGGATAACCTTTCAGCGTTATTCAATATATACAAATGTGCTTGGCACACTTCTTTTTGACTTAAATTTCTAATATTCACATTATGAATAATTTTACATTCACGTCTCCTATCATTTTGAGTCTTAGGAATTTCTATTGGTTAACAATTTGATATATATCCCAAATTAAACTCAATGGCTTCTTCTACAATGTACCTTTTGACAATTGAAGCTTCTGGCAATACCAATTCTTGATATATCCTTTTAAGATCTTCATGTATCTCTCAACTATGTACATCAATATTAGATAAACGGGGCCAAACAATTCAAATCTCCTTAATCAAATGAATTATCAAATGTACCATGATATCAAAAAATGAAAGTGCAAAATATATTTTCAATTGACACAAGACTATGATTGCTTCATTTTCCAACTCCTCTTACATTTGAGGGTATATTACTTTCTTGCAAATCGCATTGAAGAACAAATACAATTGTGTTATGGCACTTCTAATAAAAGTAGGTAAGATGTCACGAACAGGAACTAACAAAAGTTGTTGCATCAACACATGATAATCATGAGACTTTAAACTAACAAACTTCAATTCTTGAATAGACACAAAGGTCTTAAGATTTGAAGAGTACCTATGTGACACTTTCGCACTACGTAATCACCGACAAAAGTTTTTCTTTTCTTTTTTAGAAAGAGTATGACAAGTAGAAGACAAATAAGTGTGTTTTCTAACTTATTATGAATGTAACTCAGAATTATACCTATGTCAACCAAATCTTGTTGTGCTTTAACTCCATCTTTAATCTTTCCTTTTAAGTTGAGTAATGTCCCAATTACATTGTCTCAAATATTTTTCTCAACATACATCACCTTTATACAATGCCTAACATTTAGTTTACACCAATATGGAAGAATAAATAATATTGATCGTTTCTTCCAAATACTCTTCTTAGTAATCTTCTTTTGTGTCTTTTCGAACACAATGTTAATGTTTTATACCTGCTCATATACTTGTTGACCATGTGGGGGTGTTGATGCAACTTCCTCCTCTTGCGATCCATTGAATTTTCTTTATTATACGATAGGGATGACTACAAGGAAGGAATTTTCAATTCTTAGTATACATGATCTTCTGTCCATGCTTCAATTGAGTAAAACTAGTATTTTCTTTACATATAACATAATGACCCTTCACATTGTAACCGCTTAAGATACCATATGCTTGAAAATAATTTATTATGCAAAATAGCATTCAACATCAACGAAAATTATCTTTCATAGTATGCAATAAAGACATCCTTGCTTGTTTCCCATAACTTCTTCAAATCATTAACCAAGGGCTTAAAATACACATCAATGTCATTTCTTGGTTGTCTAGGTCCTGAAATCATGATAGACAACATAATATATTTTTTCTTTAAAGAGGAAAGTTGTAAATCATCAATAAAATTGACCATTAACTCTCTTTACTTCTTAAGTTTCTATAAGGATTCATATCATCCGTAGCAAGTCCAACTCTAAGTTTCTTGACTCTAAACCAAATTTCGAAAATGTTTCATGAATCTTCTTCCATTATGAAGAAGCAGTTTGATGTCGAAGGAGATTGTCACATTTTCTTTCATTTGCAAGCTATGTTAGGTTCTTTGCATCCTCTTTAATGGCAAAAAATCATTTAAACCTGGATATTATTGACAAGTACAATAACTATTTAGCAGTGGGACCCTCTATTTCTTCCTCACTACTATTTTCGTCAAATTTCTTTTTAAATCGTGATAACCCACACATGGGACATACCTTCAATGCAACAAACTCATATGGACAATCCACAGTCATTAGGGCATGCATGTATCTTTTTATACTCCAAATTTATCGGACATAGTATCTTCTTTGTCTTATAGTTACGATTAGGTAACATGTTTTGTTTTGAAAGCATCTCTTTCAACATTTCTAACAATTAGTAAAACTTTTATTCTAAAGAGTGAACAATGTAAATTCAATTCGATCGTATAAAATACTATACAAAACCAATATCAGAAGATAAAGAAAATTATTTTTTGGATCATCAGTGGAGCCTTCAAAAAAGTCGTTATAGTCGTAACTATTACCAGAGAAAAAAAGAGAAAAACACCATTTCCCAAGAGCGAAAGTAAGAAAAAAGAAGCAATATGAAGAATTTAAAATAAGTTTTACGTTGAACAACCTAACCTAAGCTTCTCACATAAACTTTTAATTTTACATCAGACTATAAGAGTCTGATATAAACAAATTAATCTTAATTACTAAAATGTCATCACATATATTTTTCTTTTATCATTTGTTTTTGGGTCCAACGTAAACAAGATGAAATGGATAGATGAAGTGGATATGCTAGTAAATATTCAGGCAATAATTGGTGGTGCAATAACAACGAAATTGCAAAGACAAAACATGAAAGAAAAAAAAAACAAGAAAAAAGGAAAAATAGGAGAAAGACTAATATAATTTTTTTATTGCAAATAACGACTATTAAAAACAACTATTATCATAATACATAAAAACAAATGTTATCATATGTATATGTTTACTGTCGACTACAAATTCACCTTCCCTTCTCAGCAATTCCCTTCTTACCACCAAGCTAACCTTGCATATAACTATCCTGTATATGGTGTGTTAAATAATACTTTTACCTGTGGAAATTTTTATTTATAAATGTGAAAAATGTACCCTCCTTTGAAAATTTATTCATGTGAATATTACTGGAGTAATGTTTTGTGGAGTAAATTTTTTTTTGTGAAAATGTAAAACAAATACGGGGATTCTGCTATAAAATATAAAAACATTTTTTTTAGAACTACCAGATTGACTTTCACAACTTATTACAAATATACGTTGTCTTTGAATAATTGAAAGACGTAGGTTGACGTGTTATTTAGAACATGCAATATATAAAGTTTCATTATGTTACATGCCAAAATATGATAGCTACATACTCAACGACCTATATCAAATTATGAAAGTCAACCCTGTTATTCCAATTTAAGTTGGGCATTATCTGTTATTTTATTTTATGGTTTGTAAATATATATTATAACTTTCTCATCACATGTCATGATATGGAACTTGTTCTTCTTCTAATGTCACTTTAAATACGTATTATATGTATTTAATTAAATCACTTTCCTACTTGAACACGACTCTAATTTATTAATAGTTCTATGTATTGTTTCTAATTTCATGACTTAATCCTTTTACTTTTAATAATTTGAAATAAAAGTAAGTCCATACTTTGCCATTATTCTATTGAATAGAACTACCATTTCTTTTATGAACTTACAAGAACATGCTATTTTGTGCGTGTGACAGTTGGCACAAAAGCTTCCTATATCAAAACAAAGGAGCGGTTTACTAAATAATTTAAAAACAAAATTTGAAAGAATGAAAATAAAAAAATCATATATAAAAAGAGAAAATCCATACATTAACTAATTAATTATCTACCAAATCATACAATAACATAAAACCCGGTTAAATTCGCTATAAACTTTTACACACACACATATATATTGTTATATTAGATGTAAAGGGAGTATAAAGTGAAAATGCTTAAATCTTATAAAACATGAAAATATTTTTTATTAATTAAAATAAGTCAAATTGTGTTATTAACTATAAATCTAATATGATTTCTTTTTAATAATAGCCAATATGAGAGATGTGTATAGTATATAGTTGATATAATCTCAGTCATGTACAATTGAAACGATATAGCAGATATTAATGAAGATATGTCGAAAATTTGAAGCAATATATAATTAAGTATAAGATTAATTTCTAGTCAAATACGATATTAATTCCTAAACAGTTGTGATAAATCATTTATACGACAGTGTTAATATAAGATTAATAAAGTTAATTCCTAAACAATTGTGATAAATCATTTATACGACAGTGTTAATATAAGATTAATAACGTTGTTCGTAATGATCCAAGTCTATCCATATGAACACTATAATTCATAAATAAATAAATAAATTGACATTGAACGAGTAAATAATAGATTTAATAATATTTATTATTCATAAATTTATCCAACTTAAATATAGAATATTTGTAAACCTTTGTAAACGAGAATATCCCAAAAGACATACAACGATAGCAATAGTGAAGAAAGAAATCTATTCAATCTGTGTAAGAAATGTGTAATAATTAACAAAATTGAAATTATTTTCGGTTCTTATTATTAATTAAAAAAGTTTTATGAATTGTGTATTTTAATTTTATTATTTATGATAATATTTAATTATCGATATTTATTGCTTACACTTTTCGTGTTTGAATAACTTTCTCATTTTATATGTACACACGTGCATATGTTTGCCTGATTTTTTAACTAGAAAGTTCTTAACCATAATTATATTCTAGTTGTTTTGATTCCATATTTGCCCATTTTTTTCTTTTAATAAAAATGAGTTCTCAATTGATAGTTTCGTGTATACTAACGCGCCATGAAATTATTGTAGTTTTATAACATACTAGTCGGATATGTGTTATATGATATTTGTTGAAAAAAAAACCACCACCAGGAATTTATTACTATATTTAATAATTACCAATTCCTTAGCATTTGTTAATGTAGGTAGATTATTTTAGGAAAAATAAGTGGAGAAAGTGAATGACATACCTTTGAGTTATTAGCTTATATAAAGGTAATAATAAACATTGAATAAACATCACTCTTATTCCAACATTTATGAGTTTTTCTCTTTGCCTTATTATTTCAACAATTTGGTATCAGATCCACACATTTTTTGGCCTGTGGTGAGCACTCTATTGTTAAGATGAGTGATCTACAAATCGTTGGTGGTGTTAAGAAACTTAACAACCAGAACAACTACAATTCTTGGTCTACTTGCATTATGTCATACATGCAAGGTCAAGACTTGTGGGATGTCGTTAATCGTAGTGAAGCAACACAACCTGAAAACATGTTGGTCAAAGAAAAAGTCGGTAGAGAGTAATGTGGCTGCTTCCAAAAGTGAAGATGAATGGGATGTTGAGGCACTATTTACTGCAGAAGAAGAGTTAGCTATCAAAGCAACAACGTCGAAACAGGTTGAGTATGAGAAAGATTGGATCGTTGACTCGGGATGTTCAAATCATATGACGGGTGACAAAGAGAAGCTACAAAACCTATCAGAGTATAAGGGAAGTCGGGTGGTCGTGACAACGAACAACTCAAAGCTACCTATAGCTCACATCGGTAATATGGTAGTTTCTCCTCAGCATGGTGATACCGAGGTGCCACTTCAAAATGTTTACCATGTCCCGGGTATGAGAAAAAATCTTCTCTCGGTGGCACAATTAACTTCTTCTGGCCATTATGTTCTCTTTGGTCCACAAGATATGAAGGTTTATCGGGACCTGGAGATTATAAAAGAGCCAATGATGAAAGGATAGAAGTTGGAGTCGGTTTACGTAATGTCTGTAGAAACCGCATACTAGACAAAACAAGAAGGAATGAGATGGTAGACTTGTGGCACATGCGGTTTGGACATGTTAGCTATTCCAAATTAGACGTAATGATGAAGAGGTTGATGTTGAAGGGACTTCCACAACTTGAAGTAAGAAAAGGCACGGTATGTGCAGGTTGTCAATATGGAAAAGCGCACCAACTGCCATACAAAGAGTCCAAATTTAAAGCAAAGGAACCATTAGAATTAGTTCAATCTGATGTGTTTGGACCAGTTAAACAAGCTTCTATTAGTAGGAGGAAATACTTGGTGACTTTCTTTGATGACTTCTCAAGTGACAATGGAGGAGAGTATACATCAGACGAATTTTGCAACTTCCTTCAAGAATGCCGAATACGCCATTAGTTCACATGCGCTAACACTCCACAACAGAACGGGGTGGCAGAAAGAAAGAATAGGCATCTAGCAGGATGCTTATGGGCAAAAGCAATGAGGACAACTACATTTGTCATCAATATGCTTCCTCAACAAAGGTTATGTTTTATTTCCCCTTTTGAAAAATTGTGGAACATGAAACCTTCAATTAGTTATCTTAGAGTTTTTGGATGTGTCTGCTATGTATTTGTACCTAGTCATTTACGTAGCAAAATGGATAAGAAGGCTGTTAGATGTATTTTTATAGGATATGACAGTCAAAGAAAAGGATGGAGATGTTGTGATCCTACTACTGAAAAGTGCTACACATCTCAAAATTTGGTATTCGATGAAGCTTCTTCATGGTGGTCCCTAGACAAGGAAGTATTGCCAGACTCAGATGTTTTTAAAGACGTGGTACAATCCTCTCAAATCTGATTGATTTTAGATGAAACTAAAGATGTTGATAACGAAGGCAATGTTGAAAGAGGTGTAGCTGAAAGTCCTTGGCAAACTGGTGTGTATCAAGAACTAAGCAATGAAGATGAGCCTGATGGACCAGAAGCACGAACTCCATTGAGAAGGTCAACAAGAATTAGAAAGCCAAATCCAAAGTATGCTAATGCTGCTATAGTAGAAGAAGCAGATGCAAAAGAACTAGAAACCTTCGAGGAAGCATTTCAACATCCAAAATGGATTAAAGCCATGGAAGAAGAAATGGTCGCGCTAGCTAGAAATCAAACATGGGAGCTTGTGCCAAAGCAAAAAGATGTCAAGCCTATTTCTTGTAAATGGGTGTACAAGATAAAGCACCGCGCAAATGGATCAATAGAAAGACACAAGGCTTGCCCAGTAGCTTGAGGGTTCTCTCAACAATATGGACTAGACTATGATGAAACATTTAGTCCAATTGCAAAACGTACAACTGTACGAGTCCTATTAGCACTTGCAGCTTCCAAAAAATGGAATTTGTGGCAGATGGACGTAAAGAATGCATTTTTGCATGGGGAGCTAGATCGGGAGATCTACATGGACCAGCCGATGGGTTTTCAGAGCCAAGATCATCCTGAGTACGTGTGTAAGCTACGAAAGGCACTTTATGGGTTAAAATAAGCACCGAGGGCTTGGTATGGTAAGATTGCTGAATTCTTTGCTCATAATGGTTATTTAGTAACAAGTGCGGATGCTAGCTTATTTATCAAAGCTAAAGGAGAAAAGCTAGCTATCGTGCTGGTATATGTGGATGATTTAATCATCACAGGAGATTGTGAAGAAGAAATTTTTTGAACCAAGGAGATTTTGTCAGTTCGATTTCAAATGAAAGAACTCAGACAACTCAAGCATTTTCTTGGTATAGAGGTTGATCATACTCAAGAAGGAATATTTCTCCATCAAAAAAAGTATTTCAAAGATTTGTTGAAGAAGTTTGGAATGCTTAAGTGCAAGCCAATCTCAGGGCCAATGGAGCCCAACACCAAAATATGTGCTCATGAAGGGAAAGTTTTAGAAAATGCTACAATGTACGACAACTAGTGGGTACTCTTATATACTTAACTTTAACAAGATCAGATATTTCTTTTGCAGTTGGTGTGATGAGTCATTACATGCAAAATCCAAAGAAACCTCATTTGGAAGTAGTGCGTCGAATTTTGAGATATGTGAACAGTACACTTGATCGTAGTATTATGTACAAGAGAGGTAGATAATGTAAACTAGTTGGCTATTGTGATGCTGACTATGCAGGTGACCATGATACTCGGCGCTCAACTACCGGATATATTTTCATGCTTGGGCCAAGAGCAATTTCTTGGTGTAGCAAAAGACAACTAACTATGTCTTTGTCAACCACCGAAGCGGAGTATCGAGCAACAGTGATGGCAGCTCAAGAGAGCACTTAACTTATGCAACTGTTAGAAGACTTGCATTAACAAGTAAAGTATCCAATTCCTCTGTATTGTGATAATTTATCTGAAATACGTTTGGCAGAAAATCCAGCTTTTCATGCAAGAACTAAGCATGTGGAGGTGCATTACCACTGTATCCGAGAGAAAGTCTTGAAAAAGGAAATTGAGTTGAAGCATGTTAGAACAGAAAATCAAGCTGTAGATTTGCTTACAAAAAGCTTGAGCGGCAGCAAGTTCAAAAGTTTCTATCATCAGCTTGGCATGACAAACAAAGTGGAAGCTAGTGTTGAGGGGGGGTGTTGAAGAAAAACCAACACCAGCACTTTATTACTATATTTAATAATTACCAATTCCTTAGCATTTGTTAACATACGCAGGTTTATTTTAGGAGAAATAAGTGGAGAAAGTGAGTGGCATACCTTTGAGTTATTAGCTTATATAAAGGTAATAATAAACATTGAATAAACATCACTCTTATTCCAACATTTTTGAGTATTTCTCTCTGCCTTATTATTTCAACAATAATATGATATTGTCCAAGTACATAAATATTATATTATAATAGAAGACATCAAAGTTTTCAAAATACATAATACAAAAGTATAATTATCATTATAACTTTTCTTACTTCGAATTTCATTTATAACAAATTGGTTTAATGGATATAAATATTTAACTTTTAAATTATTTTTATTAAATTAGCATAGGTTTAGTGTGAGTTTAGTTCAATCTATTAACTTCATGTTATAGTTTGAAAGTTAATTTCTAATATTCTTCCAGTAAACCCTAAATATTTAATCGTACTAGATATTATCATAGTAATAAGTATACATGCATGTAAAATCTAACATAACATTATACATGTTATCATCATGCTTCATTCATCATATACATATTGAGATCATACATATGAAAGCAAATGAAGTCATATTTAGACATACATCAAGTCATGACTAAATATAAAATGTTCTCCAGAAGACTCTAAACCATAATAAGTAAATCCTATTAGAGGCTAACATCTAACATAAATCAGAACTAGACTAACGTCTTTTATGTTAGGGTGTCCCAAAACATTTATTACCAAGCAAGATGTATATCTACTACCAAGTGTGATGTAAGCATCCTCAAACTTTTCATCATTTGAAGTTTTACCTACGTGACGAGACAATTGAGAAGTCAAGTACATTTCTTAAGTGAGTGTCAAGTTTATCTCCACTATGAAAGGCAAGCACCACCCATTCAGGGTCATTCTATCCAGGGTCAAACTTTATATACAACATTATATATATATACAAGCGATCCTAGGATCCATCATCCAAGAAGGGCTATTAAAAAAAGCATATACCATGCATACATCATATCCTGACATCAATTATATATGTATCCAGAACATAAACAATCAATCTCATCGTTCATATATTATACCACCAATATAACATGCATAAAGACATATAACATATATAAAACATTCAATCATGGCATAACATCATTACCATGACAAATCATCGCTTGAGTGAGTTCCTATCATTGGGCGACCTCATTGACATAAACAAGATTACTCATATTTTTGCTTGAGTGACACATCTATCGCTTGTGTGAAATGCAACCCAAAAGCAACACCCTTTTCGAGCTATCCTTGCTCTAGCGACCACCTTATCACTTTTGTGTTGCTCGCTTGAGCATTACAAGCAAAGCTTGAGTGAAATCCACTTGTTCAAAGCAAGTTCCAAAGAACTCTTACATATCCTTTAGTAATGTAAGTGCCCAACCTAGAGCTTGGATGCCCAAACCACGTATCAAGTATTGACATGCATTTAATACACATATGCACTCCTTTGTTATGCATAAGCATCCAACATAATGCTCAAGGCAAAAAAGACATCGCTTGAGCATCATCTCCAACACTTTGGGTGTATATGAGAGAGAATAGTCTCTCTCTTGCTTGAGCTACAAGTTATCACTTAAGTTAAATAGTACATAACTTAAGTGACCAACACATCATCTAAGTAACATAAGGCAGTGAGTGCAATGATTGCACATCACTTGGCCTTACTTGAGCAACAACTGACCCAAGAATAACCCGAAACAACTTAAACATAAGATTTCTCAAAGGTTTCCATATTGTACAAGGATTTTTATCTTTCTAAATTCATCAAGGAGTTATTTTAAGACTTATATGAATAAATATATCATCACAACAACTCCATAAATCTTGTAACATGCATATATTTTACACACTATCAACCTCTATGCATTACACTCAACTAACAACTATCATATTGTAAAAAGTGAGATATTATTTTCCATTACCTAGATTGATGTGTGCTTTAACAAACCAACGCTTGGTAATCCTTTCTAGAACCCCAATCAATCCAGATAAGCCTTCAAGAGATCCAAAAATATACTAGTAACATTCCCTATAAACCATCCATTCAAGAAGACAAGAATAAAAGATAAAAAAGAAAAAACTTATATAGGATTGATGTTACTTACCAAAACTAACTTCTGATTGATCCAAAACAGGCAACACGTCACTAGCTCTACAAACCTCAATCTAGTATAGAATATACCGTCAAAAACACACTTGTTGTAAAAAGAATGTAGAGAAAAAAAAAGGTTTTAGAAAATTAAAATTTTTAAATGAACTAAAAAAATGGACGTATTATTTTTATTTGTAAACACCATAATTGATTCATTTTAAAATCTATTGAAATATTTTTGAGTTTAACAATATCAATGTCTTATAATTATGTCACTATATTTCTAACAATTTATTCACTACAAGAAAATATTAAATTAGCTTCTAAATATTAATTACTATTGACTATTGTGACACTATTAGAGTCAGCTTAGCTAACTTTGTCAAATGTTAATTTAAAAAAAGTTAAAAAAAATTAGTTTTAAATGATTTAATTGGTGATAGACTCTATGCTGATGCTAATTATTTTTAACTTTTTTAATAAATGAATATTTGTGTCAATGTCAAATTAACGTTACCTTAGCCAATACTCATATAACTGCTCAATATTAAACATTAATAGAGTCCATTTAACCAACTTTAAAGCAACATTATCTGTTTTTAGCTTTTTTAATAATTAGAAAATATTTATGTCAACGTTAGACTAATGTGGGACATTAAAAATAAATAAGGTCAACATCCACCTAAGAGATGTTAATCTTATTTATTTTTAGTATTTATATTTATTTAAATTAGCATCTATTAAAATTGAAATTATTTTTATTTATCTTATTATTTATGTAAATTGGCATATAAAATATATTTAATATTTATTTAAGTTAGTGTAAGTTAAGCATTTATTTAAGTTAGTGTAAGTTAAGCAGATGCTAATGTACAAGTTATGAATTTGTGTGCCTTTGTGAAAAGGAATACAAACCATACAATTATTTTTAATCCAAATACTCAAATTTAAAGATGACAAATCTACTTATTTACAATTTTTCTCTCTCTCTCTATATATAAATTTCCTTTATTGACAATCATCTCATTTGCTCAAATTCATCTACTTCATTCACGTTCATCTTTTTTATCCACACTCTCTTTTATTCACACCAATCTCCTCTCCTTTATTTGCATTGGTCTCTTTTCTCTACACTTGTCTCTTTCATGCACTATAATTTTTTTCTTTTTCCTTTTTGGTGTTTTATTTAACTAAAGAAGGAGGCATTGTACATTAAACTTATTTTTGAAATTATTGTCATTAGTGTCGATCAAATCGACACAAATTAAATTAATATTAAGAAAATATTTTATTTAGTGGCTAAGCTAATGCTAAATTAAATCACTTTTAAAATAAAACATAATAGTGTCAGCAAAATAGACATTAAATTATTTTAATTAAAATCAATTTAAGATTAGTGATGAGTTGATCCTACTTAGAGTTAAATGTCAATAATCACTGCTAATAAATTAATGTCTACACTAATTAATGTTATATTTTACTTATTAGCATCCACCAAAACTAAATATCTATTTTCTTATAATGATTGAATTATTAGTATAAAAGCATACAAATTATATATAAATGATAATTACTATTACATTTAATATCTTACATTTTAGTTGAGCAATGTTAACTTTATTAGTGTAATTAGCTTAAGTGAGTGCAATGTTAATGTTAAATTTACTATGGCTAAATATTAAGTATATGATAATATATATATATATATATATATATATATATATATATATATATATATATATATATATATATATATATATATATAAACATATTTAGAAATATAATAAAACACATAACTAGTTAAATTGTTATGTTCTGTCCCACTCTTAAATTAGATGAATGTATTCTTTATAAGATTATCGATTAATAATACCAATTAAAACATTGTCAACAAAATATAAAAATCTTTAGTCACATCCTTAGCAGACAATATAATTGTCAAATGACATTTTTTTAAAAGACACAGTATTAAATATGTTCCAACAGAGACTAACACTTACCAATAAGTCAAGGTAGCAAATACACCTACTTATCCTAACTTGATGTATGAATTTTCTTCAGTTTCTCAGTGTACCTAATGTCTTAAGTATATGATCAAATCATTAGTGAAGTCAAAAATATTTTCTTTACTTAATAAGTTAAGATACTTAATACTTCACTACACAAGTCAATAATATATCCTAGGTAATTCATACATCAATCATCCACACATAATCATGTATCCACACATGATTATATGTCACATGATTAACATTACCACACAATTATCATCATGCTAATTATATGTATTGCAACACATCCATCAACATCACATACCATTAATGTTTGAGCGAACTTTTTTCACATGAGCAAGTTCACCTCCCACAACTGGGAATATGCTTATTCACTTGAGCGATCACTCACCACTTGACCGAGATTCACCTCAAGAGTAGAATTTAATTATGTACTATTCCAATACCCATGTCATCGATTAAGCAACCTATTAATGTTAAGTGTCTTATCAACACTTGAGTTATATACACATGTTAAAATTCTTCCAACAAGTTCTAGATTTCAATCAATAATGCTTATTGAACAACACCACTTGATCATCCAGACACGATTGCATGTTAGCTAGAAGTCTAGAAACCATGCTTCACTTCCATTAATCTTGCTTGAACGAGTATCACAATGCTTAATAGTGATACCACCCCAGAGCGAGAAAGTTGGTTGTCTCTCTCTCTTTCTCTTACTCAAGTTCAAAGTCATCACTAAATATACGCTCCATTGCTTACTCACCCACACTATTGCTTGTGAAATGGTGAGTGGTGACTATAATCATTACATGCTGCTCGAACTTCGCTTGAGTTGTATAATATCACTTGAATGATACCAAGCTCAAGAACATCAATCTTCGAAGAAATAAAAAATAAATAAAAATCACAATTATACACCTTCCCATTCACCAGAATACTTCTTTTATATTGTTTTCAAACTCCCAGTTACTCTTTTATAACATAAATACCTCACCTTATACCACGAAAATCTAGATAATCTACAAATTATTAATCTTTACACTAATAATTTCATCTGCTCATAACCAAACACATATGAAAAAAAAATAAAAAATAAAAAATATTTTCTAATAAAAATTGAATCACTCACTAAATTTGTCTAATCAATCCACTAAACTCAATATATTCCTTCCCACTCGACTTTGAAATCTAACAAACTAATAACAGTAAAAAGCTTTTCTAGATTGATAAATAATTTAAATGAAATCATTTTAATAGAATAAAATTATGAATATTTATATTAAAAACTTTCATATCTTTATTCATTTTAAAACTTATATTAAAAAATGCTGTTCATACAACTACTAATAATTATTGCTGAAAATAACTGGAGCTCATCTATTCTTTTCTAATGGTAGAATCGTGTATCTACTATTTATTTATTATTATTAGATACAATTTATATTTGCAACAATGACATATGTATAACATACCATAAAAATAAATTATATGCAACTATCCTTTATAATATTGAAAAAATATTTTTAAACTTAATATACAAATTATTAAAATATTAGTTTAAAAATTATTTACATTTGAGTTTTGACACTTTTTATTTTGATTGAACATTGACAACAAATCTTGATATATGTGAAAACTAGTTTTTAGGGATGTTAAGTTGCCTTGCACTAAACACTACTTTTGATTTATAATTAGGTGAGATCTCATAAAAGGTGATAAGTTAAAAAAACATATAAATGATGATGATTTAAAACTCTAAATATAATATTTTAATATTTTTAGATTGAATATGTTATCAAACCAATACTAATTTACCAGTGAAACGATTTATCTTTCTCCTATTCTCAACATACCGTAAACACCCAAATCTCACATTAAATAATTATTCAATATAAGTATTTTTAAAACATAAAATGGTTGGTATAAGAAAACTTTTACTATATAACTATTTTTTATATAATAATTTTATATTGTTATTTTTTATGGAAATAATGGTAAAAACTTCAACAATGTTTAGAGGCGTGAATCGAAGGAGAATGAATGGCATGTTAATTATGTTATGAACACGAATAAACAGTTTTTAGATGATTCTGTAACTTGCTATCTTACGCCGAGGCAAGCTTTAGTCAAACATTGTAATCTGATTCTTATAAAACTAAAAAGGTATCAGAAAATTTCGAGGTCTATAAATCCAGTAACGTCTATTGACAATGAAAGTCAATTGTTTAAAAAATTAAGGGTTACAAGTAAACTCTTTAACCCTATAATATTAAATTAGGATAAACAAAGTCAATAAATTAACCAGGGAATGCGTCATTTAGAAAAATATGGTAAAAGGGTAAAATAATTAATCATATTTCATTGCGACAAAAATTAAAAATCCTTCAAATTAAAGTGAATTTGCTTCTAAAGTGTAGAAGTAAAAGTGTGTGTTTGTATGTGTGTATATATATAACGATTTTTTTTTCTAATTTTTTATTTTTATTATGATATAAAAATTATTTAAAAACTTTATATCTAACGAGTCATTCCGAAAGTGTAAACTAATATATTTATATAATATATTCTTTCATATAAATAATCTTAAGTAATATTTGAGTAGTTTTAATTTTAAAATAATGTTTGACAATAATTAAATGTATTTTTAAAAATATGATATAATAGTTGGAGAGAAGTATGTTTCTCACTATATCTTTATTTAAAAAATTCAGATTAATATATAATTTTTTTAAAATTTAAATGTAATTAAATTATATTTGTAGCCTAAATTGGAAGCAAAGTCTGATTTGGTTTTCTAAAATGAAAAAAGTACACTTTTATTTCTCAAATATTTTAAAAACGTGTTTTTAATCTTTGGAGTCAAACAATATTAATGAAAATAATGATGTGACTTTTGGAAGTGGACCCTGTTAAATATTAATAACATCATCTCATTGCTTTTGTTAACATGTCCTAAGTAATAACTAACACTGTATCTTTTAAAATTTGAGGAGTTAAAATAAATTTTAAATTTAAGAGGCAAACCATATCTATTCAAAGTTTTAAGAACTAATATTTAATTTTATCTTTAGAAATTATTCATTTTGACTTTCGAATAAAGATTTAAATTAATCTAATTTCTATACAAAGTGATCCTTACAAACAATTACATATTGTTACACGCTAACTTATTTCAATTTTGTATTATTATTGTAAAAGAATATTTTGTTGTATATTGTTTTCAAATTTTCATGGAGAAAAAATGAACTTAATTTAAATTTGAGAAGTAAAAAATGTTTAAACTTATATTTAGAAAACAAAAACAAAAACTTTATATTATTAACTAATGAGAAATAGAATTTAACATAATTTTTAAAATAATTGTAGTAAAAAAATTAAATTTTTTTTAAAAAGTGTTTTACATCGACTAGTAATATAAAATATTGGTACATAATTTCTTCTCTAATTTTTTACAACTTCATTGTTTTCATATTTGTTGTTTTGTATGTACGTTACCATCACTGAGTTTTTTCCTTGAGAGAAAAACATGAGCGAGTTTTGTGTGGTTGGGCAATGTGCAATAATGAGTTTTTGCAATGAGGAGAGAATCCCGAGGAGAAGATTCAACTAGAACAGAACTTGTCTCTGTTACTGTTACTGTTACTGTTAATGTCATTAGAAAGTCGAAATTCCTTTTCCCACGCGCTCCAAAGTGCAGTAGAATCATCAGCAGCTTCTGTCACTCTCAGTGTCCCTGTCTGTAGGGTCACCTCCCCACTTTGCTCTTCCCCGTTTTATCAAATCCACCTCTGAATCACTTTCAAGTCCGCAAGATGAAAGAGGGTGAATGCCAATGACGTTATTTTTATATAAAAAGGGGGGTGCTATTGCTGTTGGCATGAATAATAGTAGAAAACCAAGGCTTTGTGTTGTGTGGACTTTTATTGAGTGCAAAAAAGACAAAGTGCCACCCCTCTCTCCTTTTCCCACTTTTTTCTGCCTTCCGGGTCTTTTGATCATCCATCAAAATCTCTCTTTTTAGTGGGTAGGGAAGTTTCACTTGGCTTCTTTCTCATGGAGTGTAATGAATTTGTGTATGGTGAAATTCTTTGATTCCACAGTCAAAAGTATAAGTGGTAAGCATAGGGGCTGTCTTGTCAGTCACTGCTCAAATGTGATGACCCTTTGGTTGCTAAAAAATAAATCAGCAAGAAAGATAGGATTTTGGTTTGTGGGTTGGTTGTTTTATTCTGAATTTCTGACTGAGCAAATTGTATCAGAGTTGAATTCGATTCTTCATTGATAGAGTTGACTTACTGTTTTTCCTTCCCCAGAACATTGAAACATTTATCAGTAATTGAACAGACTTTTTGGTCAAGTTCTTGACGAATTATTGTGCTTTGGTGTTACAGGATGTGGGTTCTTCTGTGTTGAGCTGTTTTGAGGCTTGGTTCTTAGTATGGGGATTTTCTTGTAAAGCAGTGTCTTCTAGGAGTTTGGCTGCAAGTTGCTTCAAAATGACACCAAAAATGGAAATAGTGAGCACTTCTGGTCGTCATTGATTTTGACAGCACGGCTCTAAACACATACTTTCTCATAGTTTTGTGTTGGAGGAGCCAAGCTATGGTTGTTTTCATACTCCTTAGTACAACGGGGCCACCGATCAAAAGAAGAGCAGGTTTGAGAATTAAGCAAGCGGGTAGAGGTTCATACAGAGGAAGCTAGGTGTGTGTTTGAAGTTGTTATTGGGTTTTCTTTTGTGTTTCTTCGTTGTTTTTGCATAGTCCTGGAAAGTAGAACAGATGGAAGCCACTTCCATAACGCCGTTGTTGAAGGGCTTTTGTGATCACACACAATGGAAATATGCTGTTTTTTGGAAGCTTAGCCACCATTTTCCTATGTAAGTTCTTCATTTCATTGAGTTACTTCTGTTTTTGTGCTATATGACACGTTTTGGAAGGACTAGATTTGTTAACCGTTTTCTTGTTATCTAATTGGGAGAATGGTAGAATTGACTATCTGAATCATTATTCATGTTCACTTTAAAGGTTTAGTTATATAATTCTGTTAACGGGGTGAAAGTTAATTGGATTATTAGCTTAAATTCATTGTCAACCATCCCATTTAGTGTCACTTATTTCTTGTAATTGGTTTATTGGTATGTTGAATGAAATTATATGTTTGCTGTTTAGAATTTGAGATCTTGTGTATGACACAACTCTTTCATGTTTTAGGAATTTGACCTGGGAAAATGGTTACCAGAAGGGAAATGGGGTTAAGGAAAGTATGTGGGGTGACTTCAATTTCAAGTCCCCAGATGAGTTATATTCTTCGAGAGGTGAAAGTACTGATTCTTCAGGAGATTATTCAGTTCGACTACTCATGATTGAAATGTCCCATCGTAAATACAATTTGGGAGAAGGGTAACTACTTTTGTTTTATTGTTCTTTATGTCTAAACTTGTGAATTGCTCCATCTGATTCAAAGTAATTTTCATTTTAGAAAACTAAAAAAGAAAAAACATCAAGTTCATTTTCTAATTTTATGCTTGTCTTGTTTTGGAAACTTTGCTAAGTGAAATGAGAAGACATTACAAGAGCCAGCTGTTAATATAGACAAATTAACTTTTATTCTCTTGTAATTGAGAAAGAATGTTGATTTTCTTAGTCCTTGCAGGAAACCTTAAGCCATAATTCTATAAAGAACAGAGGGTGTTTACTTCTTTAATTTCCTCAAATTATTCTTGTATATATTCACGTTAGGAGGGTGCTCTAGTGGCTGTGCATGTCACTTTCTTTGTGTTGTGAGATTCATAAAGCTGCTACTGTGTAGGTTCTCTTTGAGGAAGCATAGATTGCTAAATTAAGTATTATTCTTGTGTACCACAAGGTATTTGTGCTATGATTTATAAAGATGATGCAAACTGAATAAGTTGACTTTATATCATTCGTTCAGGGTTGTTGGCAAAGTAGCTCTTGCCAGGGATCATTGTTGGGTTTCCTGTGAGGATATTCTTACCAGTAAATTTGACACTGATTTAATCCCTGAGGTAAGATTCTATACTTACAATTTCCATTTAGAAATAAAGTTAATTAATCATACTTCTTTGAAATACTTAATAACAGAAATCTTCTCCGTCTCCAGTGTCGTGATGAGTCGCTTCTTCAAATTGCATGTGGCATCAAGGTATTGTGCCTTACCTTCATATATAGTTTTTTGTACTACAAATAAGATTTTCATTTTGATTCCTACTTTCTGGGTATAAAATCAACCTATATTAGGCTTGCCTCAACATAATATTTATGCACTAAATGAGGCAATTCAAGCAAATCTTGAGTTGATATAATTTGAAGTTCTTTCACAGACTATTGTGCTGGTACCGGTTCTTCCACTAGGGGTTTTGCAGTTTGGTTCATTTGAAGAGGTACGCATATATTTTGTATTTGGATCCTGACCCACACAGGCTGTGGCTTTTACAATTAAAGTGGTAACCTGATGCATGCATATTTATTAATCCTGTCCCAAATTCTGGCAATCTTGTTCCCTACCTTAAATATTTGGATTTCTGTTTTGAATAAGATCTTAAATTTTGTATTTGACTCTCCTTTAAACGGGTGAGCTTTAGATGATAAAATATGTTGACTTGTAACAGTAAATTTTGGTCTATTTCACCCATTTTGCATATCTGCTATGGCTCATTTTGGGGTGTTTCTTTCTGCACCCTGTAAATTTCTTTGGCATCTTTCCTTCATTCTAAAATGGGCTTTTCATAATGTATGTTTTGAATTCTAGAAAGCCCATTCTAGAATAAATGGGAGGTGACCCCATAAATTTAGGGGTGCAGAGAGTCAAATCCCTCATTCAAGTGTATGTGTTTGTATTGTTTTCGGTTTTCACATACCTTAGAAGTTTAGGTACAGATATTTCTTTCTTATTATTAGTGTGGTAATTGGTGCAATTGCTGTTTGTGACTTGTGAGAGCATGTGTATTTTTGTTGCAAATTTTGGTTTTATGCTTCATATGATTTACATGATGTTTTCTTGTCCTGTCAAGGTTGCTGAAGACCTGGAATTTGTTACAAATGTGAAGGATAAGCTCCAATCCATTGATTGCATCGAAGCAAATATGACCCCTCTGAACATGGGAACTGATTATCAAGATTGGTCATTCTCAGACCTAATGCATAATTTGATGGATAGCATGGACGAATCATCTTCTGTTACTAAAACCATATTGAAAAGCGAAGTGTCAACCAGTACTGCTTTGCACAGTGCAAATGGTTCAACAAGGCTGAATCCAACAATGCTATCATTTATTCAAGATGACTGTTGTGTGTCTAGACAAAGTCTACTAAAATCTCTGAAAAGGGAAAAAGTAAATGAGATAGGATCCTCATCACTTGACATGCCAACTGTTCCTAGACATGTTGGTAAGATGGAGACAAAACCAAATCACATGGAAGAAGAGATGTGGTCCTGGTCAGTTTTTGAAGAGATGTCAAATGGATTAGACTCTTTCTCTGTTACAAATATGACAGAGAAACAGTTTGGAAGCACTGACATTGGTTTTGATGATGCTAAGAATATCAATGACTTCACTTTTCTCTCAGAGTCAGAATTGCACAAAGCACTTGGATCAGTTGCATACTCTGTTGGTGATCCTTACTATACCTCATGTCTGATAACTAATAAAAAGGAGAATGATCATAGTAAAGGTTTTGAGTTTCCCGAAGATCTTGATCCAGAATATCTTCTAGATGCTGTTGTTGGCAATTTATGCAGTGCTGCCGATGATACATCTAGTATTTCAAACAGTATCAGGTCTCTTACAAATATGCCAACAGAGATTAGTGGTTCCATTCAGCCAAAAAATAATTCAGAAGAAAGCTGCACTTTGATTGTGGATAATTCAGATGTGAAAAATGTGGCTGCAGTTACCGCCAAGAGAAAATATGAATTTTCTAACCCTTTTACATCATCTTTTGATGGAAATGGAAGCTTATTGATTGATGAGGTGCAACAGGGAAAGGAAGATGATCATATGCTGCCTATTAGTGGACCGAAGCTCTCTAGCACACCCAAGAAAAGAACAAGAGTTGCTAACAACCAAAAGGCAAGGCCAAGAGATAGACAGCTTATAATGGACAGGATGAAGGAGTTGAGAGAACTTGTCCCAGATGGTGGAAGGGTGAGGTTTTAAGTTTGAGAACAAAAGCTAATTACTTTATTTCCCTTTTCTGTATATTGAAATTCTTAACTTTGGCCTTATTGTATGCAGTGTAGCATTGACAACCTCTTGGAACGGACCATAAAGCACATGCTCTACTTGAGAAAGATAACAAGTCAGGCTGAGAAACTGAAACGATTTGCCAATCGAACCGTAAGGCTCACTTTGTTTCTGAAAGTTATCTCCTGGATTAGGAAACTCGTATTTGTTGTCACCTAAAATCTTCATATTTATCCTTTTAGCCAAGACATTTGATAATGGGTGGCATGACAAGAAAAGGATTTGTAAAGAGAAAATGTAAGGTTGCATTCAGAAGCCCTTATATGCAACCTGTTTTATGACAAGGACTTGCTTCAAGCATTTGGAATAACTTACATAAGTTGATTTTGGCTTAGTATGTTTGGAAGAGCCTTTTCATAAGGATTTTTAGGAGAAAACTATGAAATAAAAAGTTATACTGACTTCTTCATAAACTAAAATTAGCTGATATAGAAATTATGAGAGAGTTTCTACAAGTTAATTTACTCACAAATTATTTTAAACTCGAAGAAATATCAATTTCAGTATTTTCTTTTTGTTTTTTTCCCATAAATCCTCAAAATTGACCATACATATCCTTATTTTAATATGTTCTTGAGGATAGTTTATGAAAACAACTTACAACTTTTATGGAAACAATTTCTAATGCTATTTACTTTTCTGTTATGAAAAACTTATCCTCAAATGTTTGCATGGTTAGCACTTATTTCTTAATAAGCTGTATGTCCAAATGCATCCAAAATCATTTCAACTAGCTTGATTTAGCTTGACATGGACAAGTTGGTGTCTAGGCTGCTGGGAGCAAAAGACAGAAAATCAATGGTAGCCACCCAGGAAGGAGCTGTGCATTTGACTTTGGAAGTGAACTAGCATGGCCTATAGTCATAGAAGATCTGGAATGCACAGGGCACATGCTCATTGAGGTATGCTATTTCCTGTCCAAGCTCACTTTGCTCTCAAAACAAATAATAGGATACAAATTTTACATTTATTGAACTGCTGTACCACTTCTGTAATAGATGATATGCAATGAGCATGGGCTTTTCTTGGAGATTGCTCAGGTGATCCGGAAGCTGGATGTCACCATCTTGAAAGGGATCTTGGAAAGCCGTTCTAGCGACAGCTGGGCTTGTTTCATTGTTGAGGTACCCAAACATGACTTGCTTTGCTCCATCTGCATCTTTCTGAAACGTGTTTTTTTTGTTGATCATGGTTCATTTTGTTTTGTATCATTTATTCTTGATAAACATGCGAAAGGTGCAACAGTTTTTGGTTTTCAGTTTGGAATGTTCCAAACTCAGTTTTCAGTATGTGTACACATTAAAACCCTTCTAGAAACTCAGTTTGCAATAATTTTAACACAAACACGCACTAACAGTGCACTTTATACTCAAACTAAATTTGTTTACTGCGAAGTACTAAGGTATGTTTCTCTTGACATGCACAGGTTCCAAGAGGTTTTCACAGAATGGATGTTCTATGTCCATTGCTGCATCTTCTGCAGCTTAGGAGAAACCCTATCTCGTACAAAAGCTGACTTTTGCATGCCAGTTTTCAGTTTCAAATGGCAACTCCTATTTAAAGAACTGTGTAATATTGAAGAGGGACTTGTGTGAAGTGTTCATGCCTCGTAGTGCACTTGCTATATTTGGTGTTAATGATAAGCTATTACCTAAACGCCTGAATTTGTAAAAAAAAAAAAAAAAGACACGTTATTAGGGTGTTATTGGCTACGCAAGAATATTCTAGCACCTAGCTTTGAACTCATTTCTGGTGCGGCATATAATTATGACCTATAAAAGTAGAGCGTTGAAACTATAAGAGTGCACGTGAATGCTATGTATTTAGTTGCTGTGGCTCAAATAATATTGCTACCTTTCCAAAAAAAGGCTACATGAAAGTGTTTAATGCAATGAAATAATAGGTTTTTACTCGATGGTGCTCAAACTTATAAGGATGAATGAATTTGGAAAGGCATAATATGTATCTGCTTTTAACATATTCTAACATTAGAAAACTTTAGTATAATACTAGAAGGAACCGTAAAATGTTTTGTTTCGCCATATTGAAGGAAGTTGTATGAAAAGAAAGTGAAAGTTGGAAGATCAGTTTCGTTCTAAATCTCAGTTAATGAAATATTTTAAACCGGTTTTCGTATAAAAGTTCAATCATTAGTTTACATAATCCAACCTGTGGAGCCTGAAAATATCGTTTGGTCGTGTCTTAATTTTGAATGAAATCACTTTTATGAATTCGTTTATGGTATTGGTACGCATGTAGTTTAGCTTTATCTTGAGTATTTAGTTTTATCCTATAGTATTTATATATTTTTTAATCTTGAAATCTTATAATTATTCTTATAAAACTCTTGTTAGACATCATTACTAATTTTGACGTCTAAACTAGTTTTATATTTCAAAATCCACTAATTATTTGTCAAACATAAAACATTATTAAAGAAGAAAAATAGGGTAAACATAAGGAGCATATCAAACCCAGCCAAGAAAGAAAAAAGAACGTCGCTTAAAAATGAAATAAAGAAGACTAGTATCATTATGAAAAAAATTCAATCTAAAACAATGAGACATAAGACACTTTCAAAAATTTTTAATTTATTATCAACATTAAGATTAGCTAATTTATTAGTATAGTTATTGTCTTTTTTAAAAATGTGAGAAACTTTAAATTTCATGTCCCCACACCTATAAGCACAATTAGTCTCTTCTTCACCTCCTTCTAAGAATTCAAGGAACCACATCAACAAAGGAGAAAAAAAAGTTTTGATAGAACAAAGTAGAGTCACTCTCCGACCAAAGTTTAGTAAAACCAATTGTGCATGTTCGATAGTAAGGATAACACACATGGTCTCAACATGCAAGGCATTCTGAATCCCTATTACTTTCCTATGTTGCTATGAAGAGGTTGATTTTTGTAACTTTTTTTCTCTCGCTATTATGTATATTTATTTTAAATTGGATACCTCAGAAATTTTCTAGATTACATAATCTAAAATTTATTTTTAATATTTATTCATATTTTAAATTGTATAATTCAAAATACATTTTTGAATTCAAAAATATATTTTAGATTGTACAATTTAAAATATATTTTAGATTACGCAATTTCAAATGCATTCTAGATTATATATCTAGAATGCAATTATGGATTGAAAGTGAATTTCAAATTGTACAATCTAGGATGTATATCATTATTCAAAATACATTTTGAACTGTACAATACAAAATACTTTTAAAAATTTTTAAAAATACCTTTCATTAATATAAGAATTATCTGAAAATGCAAATTTATGATAAGGACAAGAAGTGGTATATCTCAAGGTAATAGTAGTTAGAGCCTTACGACATTAATACATATAAGAGATCATAAACAACTTATTCATGACAAAGTGTTGATATGATAGATGCACCTCCAACCATTATAAGAAAAAGTTAAATTACTGACGAAATTTTATCAACGAAACTTTATTCGTTGGTAAAATATCATTATCGACGGATATCATTCGTTGCTAAATTTATCGACAAATTTACTCTAAATTCGTCAGTAATTACTGATGGACTCAGAAATCTGTCAGTAAATTTATATACGATCAATTTACCGACGGATTTTGGATATTTCTGATAGATTTGTCTCGTCGGTAATTTTTGTTTTTGTTTTTATAGTGAACAAGACATGATGAGCAAGAAGAATTCATTGGAGGACCTTCTAAATCTTCTTTACTAGTGAGTTTTATTGATTATGATGCGTTAAAGTTGTAGGAGGGTGAGGTAAGAAACAAAAATTGCACTTAGTTATTGGCAAAATGAGGTTGCGATACTTAACTCTAGATTATTGTCGTCATGCAATATCATTTATGAGACGGGAGATAAGAGGTTGATTTCAGCATTTTTGAAGAGTGGACATTAATATTTTTCACCTAACAGTTGGTAAGATGAGGATCACCTTACATGTGTCGACGCTGCTCTATATCTTCGTCGTCGGACAATTCTATACATACTTGACCTTGAATTTTACAACAACTTCAATAGTGTTGGTTGAGTTGCTAAGGATGGACTTTGGTGATGCCACGACAGAGATAAGGCATTATCATGGTGCACATATGAGGCTTGGTTGGCTTTAGTAAGTATATGAGGAGTGTTGCATCCACTAGAGATAGGAGTTTGTTGTGAGGGCTTATTTGTTACATCTTGTAGAAGGTACAATATTTGCAAACAAAACTACGACATCAGTTAACGTATCATATTTGCAATTGTTCTATAATTTGTAGACTATGGTGGGTACTCAAGGGAAGCTGTAATACTTTTAAGAGATTATGTCAGACTTGTATAAGTAAATAATGTATAACACTTACAAAAGTTTATTTACTTTCATATGAATATATGAATAATGTTCGATTTAAATTGTAACAGACATGGATATATGAGCACTTTTGGAGATGAGAAGGAGGAATATGAATCCCATGGTAGGCCGATATGTTACTAGATGAAATATATGCACTTTTGGAATTGTGTGGGTGCAATTGGATGGTCTGACCCATGTTGGGGTGATTTGAAGTCTTACGAAGATCATTGTCCTATAGGTCATTTGAGTTGATATTCATGATCTTCGGATACATTCATCTGGGTACGTGTTGGCATCACCATATGTTAGAACGTGTGTTGTGCCAATATAGATACAAGAAAATGGTACCTCGACCTCCCATGCCATTTAAAGAAGGTATTGTTTCGGTTTTAGATGATAGGTGATTGCACTTTGGCGACCACCCTCCATTACGAGCGTGACATTGGCTACACATGCATTTATCTGTTCATCCGAATACAAGCAATGATTCAAATCTATATCACACTATGCATACTTCGTCGGATGGAGAAAGATTGATAAGTAGTATTGCCTCATAGTCCAAATGATGGAGACACAAAACCAACATTACAATGTTTGATAAGTAATTATATTGCTTTATATTTGTTAATTTATTTACCATGATTATTTGTATGATTCAATAGCATTTGAATGAATACATGGTATATTTAAAATGATCGCCAACATTTTATAAAAGATGATTTATTATGGGCATGTATCTAAAGGTACTCCAACATGAAAAGCAACTTACATTGTATTTCAATTAGCCCATAAAGTGAAGAAGAGGAAGTCATTTATACTAGACTTTCATGTGTTGTATAGAGGCGAAATGAGCATAATAATTAGGTTATTTTATTATGAATTTAGATTTTCTATTTTTGATTTTAAAGACATATTGGATGTGAACTTGAAAACATTTTAGTGACATATTTTCATTTGTGCAACATGTTATTATTTGTGAACATTGTTTATTTTGACACTATAAATGAACCGTAAAACATTACACAAATATATTATAACAAATATATATCATGTATCACACTTTTTTTTTTCACAAATATTACACAAATAAGAGGAGTACAAGGAATTTTAATGAAAGTAATAAAACTAGCAGAAAATAAGTCTTTAAGATCAACAAAAATATTTCAAAGTCAATTTCATATAAAGGAAACAACAAAACAATTAAAAAATAAATTATCAATATCCTCAATTTGCAGCTTACATAGAAGCACATAGAACAAAGAAAAATACCTCTTTACCAAGCATCCAGATCAATAGACAATGCCTATGCAGAAGATTCCAAAATACTCTTCTTCAAATCCATTTTCTTGTATATTTATTTATTTATTTTCTCTCTTTCTTCTTTTTTCAGGGTGTAGATATACAACTTGGAATGACCATTAATAGCATCAAAGCCATTCTTTGTAGTTGAAGCGCATGCTAGCATGTGAGGTAGTGAAATGTTGGAATTATATATAGTCCTTTGGATAGTGTGTTATATGGGTACATAAAATATACTTAAGTTTACCACACAAGTGATAATTGGAAACCACATAATATTTTTGCATCATAACATATGTCAAATGCTACCCATTATGTGAGTAGAACTTATTTAGGGAAATCATAAAATGTTTTATGCATTGGTTGATCATACCATCCAACATTAAGGGATCGGGTTGTCATTCACCATAGTATGACGTATGTTCAAACACCTTTAACATGATGTCACATATCAGAACCTTGCTAACAACTTACTACTCTGTGGTTAGCTTTGACTTGAACTTCATATTTTGGATTTGTTATGACTTTATTGGAAACAACGTTGAAGGACACAAAACATTCAAAAAATTTGGAATTATATACGATACCCTTTGGACACTTTGTTATGTGGGTGCATAAATTACACTTAAGTTTACCACATAAGTGTTCAATGAATCAACATAATCTTTCTGCATAATTTGACTCCATATCATATGTCAAAGGTTGCTCATTGTGTGAGTAGAAGTTATTTAGAGAAATCATAAAGAGTTTTATGCATTGATTGATTATATCAGCTAACTTTAAGGCATTGAGCTATCATTCACCATATGTATGACATATGTTTAAAACTTCTTGATAGGATGTCACATATTAGAACCTTGCTAACCACCTACTTCCAGGAAATTATGAAGCTTCTTTAAAAGGTATCACACCCAAGTCCAGGTGGTTTCCTTTGCTTCGGTATTAGGTTTGTTGAGAAGGAATTTTTTAAACTCATGTAACAAATATGGAAAGTAAGAACCTTATGTGTTCATATTGGCTCTTATTATGAAAAAAGATATAGTTCTAATGTTTTGTAATGAATTTTGTCCTTCCAGTTGAGATCTAATAAGATCAAGGTAAAAGTACTAGTAGGAAATTGTGAAACTCATTTAAAAGGTATGAAAGCCACGTCCAGGTTGTTTCTTCTGTTTCAGTATCAGGTTTGCTGATAAAGACTTTTGAACTCATGTAACCAATATGAAAAGTAAGAACATGATGCTTTCATGTTGGCTCCCATTATGAAAAAAATACAGTTCTAATGTTGTGTAAAGAAGTTTGTCCTTATATTTGTGATTCAATGAAGTCAAAATGGAAGTACTTCCAGAAAATTATGAACCTACTGTAAAAAGTATGAAACCCACATCCAGGTGATTTCCTCTATTTCAATATTAGGTTTGTTTAGAAGGACTTTTGAACTCATGTAACAAATATGAAAGTTGAAAGTTCATGTTGGCTCTCATTATGGCAAAAAATACAATTCTAATGTTGTATAAAGAAATTTGTCCTTACATTTGTGATCCAATAACTAGAAGTACTTACAGGAAATTATAAAGCTTCTTTAAAAGGTATGAAACCTACATCCATGTGATTTCCTCTATTTTGATATCAGATTTGCTGAGAAAGGCTTTTGAACTCATGTAACAAATATAGAAAGTAACAAGTTCATGTTGACTCTCATTACGAAAAGAAATACAATTCTAGTGTTGTATAAAGAAATTTGTCCTTCCATTTGTGATCTGATAAAGGTCAAACTAGAAGTACTTCCAAAAAATTATAAAGCTTTTTTAAAAGGTATGAAACCCACGTCCAGGTGGTTTCCTTTGTTTTAGTATCAGGTTTTCTCGTAAAGACTTTTGAACTCATGTAACAAATATGGAAACTAAGAACCTCATGCGTTCATGTTGTTCATGTTGGTTCTCATATGAAAAAATACATTTCTAATACTGTGTAAAGAAGTATATCTTTTCATTTGTGATCCAAGGTCAAACTAGAAGTACTTCCAATAAATTATAAAACTCCTTTAAAAGGTATGGAACCCACATCCAAATGGCTCCCTCTATTTTGGTATCAGGTTTGCTGAGAAGGATGCTTGCGATTGCCGATGATATAAGCAGTAAATACGTTCCGCCTCATGTGAACCTATTTTATTGTTTAGGAGGAATTATACTTACTTTTTTTTAATTCAAAGCAACGGGATTTGCTATGACATTTTATTATCGTCCAACAGTTATTGAAGCTTTTGCTTCTGTTCAATATATAATGACTGAAGCTAATTTTGGTTGGTTAATCCAATCAGTTCATTGATGGTCGACAAATATGATGGTCTTAATAATGATTCTACATGTATTTCGTGTGTATCTTATAAGTGGTTTTAAAAAACCTCGTGAATTAACATGGGTTGCGGGTGTAGTTTTTGCTGTATTAACTGCATCTTTTGGTGTAACTGGTTATTCCTTACCTTGGGATCAAATTGATTATTAGGGACTCATATAACAAATATCGTATCTTTACTTTAATAACGATTCTACTCCCCAACCAACTTGCCAAAGAACATTAGAGCACTCTAATTCCCCAGACCGCACCAACTGCCACCAACACACAACCCAACAGAAGAAAATGTCGAATCATGAAAGAATGTCACACCAATGCCAAAAAATCACAAAACATATGCAAAACAGAATAATCATACAAAAAATCTATACACGGGGAGGGTAAAAGGATAAGAAAAAATAAGAAGAAATAGTAAGAAGATACAAAAGAGTAAGAGAAAAGTGGAAAAGGGAAGAAAAAAATAGAACCGAGAAGAGAGGAAAGAAAAGAGTCAACAGAAAAAAAAATAGAAGTAAATATGTTATTATGACCCTCTGTTTTTGTCTAAAAGGCACAATTTTCACATATATATACACATTGTAAAACTCTCAATAGAGACTTCCGTTTCCTAAGTTTCCTCTCTCTCTTCGCAATCTCTCCAATTTCCTTTCTTCTTCCTCGCTTCCAGAAGCACCCAACACACAGATCCAGTTTTAACAAAATATAAAGGTTTATACACAAGTAAATAAAAAATTATTTTTTTTAACATGCAAATAGAATAATACCATGAAGAGCGTCAAAGTATGACCACCATTTCTATTATTGTTCTATAATTTTATCAAAGTTGTCTTACTGACACCAAGGTCAATAAATCCATTTTCCGTACAAAGATTAACTAACAAGTGTCCCAGCCCATCTGTGAGAGCTGATCTTGAGGTTAAGGAGGCTTTTAATATGCCAAGACCCATAGTTCTACTATGAAAACATTATAGAATGAATAACAAACGCATGACATGCTATAAAAATAATCAGACTACAACTATCATAGTGATATGTCGTAAAATTCATACTAGTTTTTAACCTTCTTATTTCCGGAATGACAATGAGCACATTTTTTACTCCCTAGGTGGTATCTTTAGCTAATGCAGTGACGCATGGTGCCACATCCAAGTCATGACTCTTAAAACTTTTACTAAATTGGAACTGTGGGGCAATGTGAGCATATAAAAGCCTGCATTTCTCTTCTTTATCAATAACCCAGTAATGGAAAGCAGAAAATAAAAAATAAACTGTTATCTCTTGTTTATATATTTCTAACTAATGCAAGCCTTGTAGTAACTCTTTAAGATGTCTCGAAACATCTTCATGATAAAATGTTAACTTTTTTTTCTTTGTCCACCATAAATATTTTCCCTTATCCTCTCATATTCTTTCTCTTTGTCCACCATAAATATCAAAGTATCAAAGGAACCTCGTCTGATATTATAGCAGGAAGAGCTAGAGAAAATAAAAATAAGGAGGTTTGTAACTGTATCATCGTAATTCAGTGACATGATATACATACACATATAAGAAGTGTGTTAGACATATAAGAAGTGTGATAGACATATAAGAAGTGTGTTGTTGTGGAAAATAAGGAGATTTGTAGTTGTATCATGATGTTGTGGAAAATAAGGAGGTCTGTAGTTGTATCATCACAATTCAGTGACATGATATACATACACATACAAGAAGTGTGTTAGACATATAAGAAGTGTGTTGTTGTGAAAAAGGATTGCATAATATTTTTACATAAAAAAACAAAAGTAAAAATACGGAAATGATCAAGAACTGAAATGAAAGACGGCAAACCAAGAAAGTTCCTTGTTTCTTGGTGCAGGAGAATAAACCTTAGGGAGGGCCAGAAATTGAAAGGAAATAGTCTCTCATGCATTGCTAAAGCTATAAATAATAATAATTATTATAAATAAAACAACCCAACGGCTAATCTAAAACACCACAAAATAAAACCTTCCTTTGACATTAACACCTTCCTTTTGTATTTCTTTTGTCTGTTTTTTACTCTTTGAAATATATTTTAAATTTAGCTATTTACTTTAATTAATATTTAAAATGGTAATAAAATAAAATAAAATACATATACTTGAAAATTTTAAAATTATTTTTAATCATACTATAATTTAAGATTATTATTTAATTTATTTTTTAAAGTGCATTCTTCTCATTTTAGAAAAACCATCCTAATTTTAATCTTAAACTTAACCATATAAGACATTCCATAAATTTCGTAAAAAAGCAAAAGATATTTAGTAGTATCATTGATACTACGTTAATAAATAAAAGGCACACTGATAATGTTAATTTAAATAAATGTTAAAATAAATGAAATTAGTACGGTTAATATTAAAAATAAATTATATTAATATTTATTAAGTTAATATTAATTTAAACAAATATAAATTATTAAAGTTAATTAACTTCAATTTATGTTATTTTTAGTATAATTGGTTTTATTAATTTTCTATACTTTAACTTTTTTTTTACGTGACATGTTCCATTTGAATAGACCCCATTAATGCTGTAAATGTTTGGCTCATTCAATGTAACTCAATACATTAAGAATATTTTTTGGAATTGAGATGTGTCTATATGCGTTTTTTATATATGTGTTCTCTTTTTAAATAGATATTTTATATAGATTGGAATAATCTTATTATTCCTAATTAATTATTTTTTTATTTTTATTGTTTATTAAAAAAATAGCATATATATGCAATAAATGTTAATTTAAATAAATGTTAAAATAAATGAAATTAATATGATTTCGATCAATATTATAAATAAATTATACTAATATTTATTAAGTTAATATTAATTTAAACATATATAAATATTAAAATTAACTTCAATTTATTTTAATTTTACTATAATTAATTTTATTAATTATTTATATTTTAACTTATTTACATTGCCAGATGTGATAATTTTTTAAAAGTGGTAAACGACAAAGATGGATGAACTTTTCAGATTTCAAGCATATGTTATCTGCATTCTCCCAACTCCTCTTTTTCTTTCCATAGGTTTCTCAATCATAATCAAATTTGGATTTACCCAATTAGAGCAACATCCTGGTGTCATCGTTCCATTTGCATACGCCAATAATGATGTAAATCCTTGGCTCCTTCCATGTAACCCAATACTTAACTCTACTTCCAAATTCCTTGAAGCAAACGTAAATCCTTACTGATATTACTTATTACAAAAGTAAGGTAACATAAGCAAAAATTATATACACCTAAGAGCTAGGAGGACGAAACGTGTCTAACCACGAACATGTCATAGGTGAGATCATAGTACCATAGTCAAGCATAATGATTGGCCACTAATTGTCACCGTCATCATCGAGTAGAGTAATCAGTTATCATACATAACCAGAATTAAGCTTAGGTTTAGATTTTGTTTAGGAATTTTATGAATGAGTGAATGAATTTGATTTAGATTAAACAATTATTTTGGCAAAACTGTTAAATGATTGTCTTGTACTAGTAGAAAAACAGTCTTCGTCGTCGGTTCTAAAAGGCTTTTTTCGTTAGTTTTCGACCCGACGTTGACCAGGACACGTTGAATCAGACGTCGATTTAACAGCTAACGTGGTGATTGGACTCACTACGTCGGTTAAGCAACGTGGTGATTAATATAGTAATTATTTTCAGAAGTTGCACCACGTCGTTTTTGTCCCAAAAACGACGTGGTGAAGAGAACACCCACGTCGGTTTTGGGCACCCAACCGACGTAGGTTTTCTCTTCACCACGTCGTTTTTGGGACAAAACCGATGTGGTGCAACTTCTGAAAATAATTGCTATATTAATCATCATGTCGGTTATGGTAAAAAACGACGTGGTGAGTCCTTCACAACGTCGTTTTTGACCTTAACTGACGTTTTGTGTGTGTGTTTTTTTTAAATAAACAGATTAAATTAGCTACTACCCAACCTGCAAACAGTTCCAGAAACCAGATTTAATTCATTTTCAGTTCACATAATTTAATTTAGAAACAGTCCAACAAATAATATACATAGCAATGTACACTAAAATGGTCTTGTAATACATTAAGAAAACTTCTAATACTAAGATGTATTTCTAACTCACTTCTTCTATGTCAGACCTTGCCAATGGCTCTGTATCTATAAAAACCTGAAATAAATGTGCAAAGTTTAGTCTTAGAATTTCAAAATTAACAAAAATTTGACATATATTATAAACTTATGAAAGAATAACTTACATGCTCCCAAGAATTCATGATCGCAGCTCTTGTTATAGTTCTCATCCAATGCATAACGTAATATCCACATTCTCAACTTCCTCTTTGCTTATTGCACTGTAACTCAAGTTCAATGATCATAAATTTGAATTATATAGCTAATTTTAATACAGATAATTAAACTTAGAGTTAATTACCTTAGCATGTATCCAGCGGAGGTTTTGGGTTGTGGATGATGATCTTCCGCCAAAAACCCTACAAACATTCATTGCACTAAAATCCAAGTTATTTAGTAAATTGTCTATGTATACATAAAAGAGTGATATATATTACTTAAAGTTAATTAAATGATACCTTTGTACAATTTGTTTCATTTCGTTCGATGGCTTCTTATGCAATGAACATAACCAAACAATTGTGTTATCCGCAGGACACACAATCATCAGCTGCCAATGAGAGCTAAAATAAAACCTGTATTAGTAAAGTAATATTCTCAACATTACTTAAGATATAAATATCAAGATTTGAAACTTACTTATGGATAATTGGGGTAAAGTAAACACTCTTCCTCGATTCTGTAATCCAATTTTGTATATAGGTCTGAGTGTCAATAGTTTTATTTCCAGACCTTTGTAAACTTTGTGGTTCAAGAAATCCATAGATATCAGGATTCCCTGTTTGATAAACTAAATCATTTATTTACCTGCATTGTGAAAATCTTTGTTAGTAATATGATAAGTTTATGAAATAAATAATTAGAAAACATATAGAAAAGTATACTTACATCATCCACAACTGAATGATGTTAATGTTTAACATCTGTGACCCACTAATTAGTTCCACGATGTCTTGCATCACTATATATAGTGGGACACCATCAATCCCAAAGATAGATGGCTGCCAAGGAATTTGAGTTGGTGAATCAAATAACTCGTGCAATATACGAGCCAACTGTTGAATTGGATTCACTTCTGCCTCAGCTGGTGGAGACCTAGGTGATTTGCCTTTACTCCCTTGCTCCTAACACATAAACAAAATGTATTAGTTAACATTAACTATGAATTTAGATAAGAATAACAAAAATCACAATACCCGAGTCCTTTTAGAAATGGCCTGTAGGAGATGTGTAGGCCACGCAATAAATGTACCAAGTGTCTCTCCCACAAGTCTAACCTCTGATGTGGGCACAGGCACTTCGGCATCTGCCTCTCTAACTTCTTCGACGACCACCCTTGTAAGATCATCTCCTAATGGCATTGTATGGAGCGTCGAAGACATGGAAAACACTCTCCCAATCGCCACTAATCGAGGAGGATCACCAACAAATAATTTACACTGATATGAGGTATCAGTGTTGGTGTCGTCCTGCTCCTCGTCCTCTGCAGCACAATTCCCCTTTGTGCTAGCTTTCCCACGTGTAGGTACTACTATACTTTCCTGCAAGGGAGTGTGCTGCTGCTGCTGTGATAACTCCTCCAATTCTCTTCTAATTTGATGTCTCAACTCATCTTTTATTTGAGAGGTTAATTCATCTTTAAGTTGAGACCTCAATTCATCTTTAAGTCGAGATATCTCCACGGCTATATTTGTAGTCTGAGATGAAGTAGACTGTGGAGCAGAACCAAAATATTGTCTCACCCCCACATCATACCCAGCAGTCCGTACACGATCGGGGTGTTCCTCAGTGCCTATAGCAGTAGTCAATATATCTTTTCTTCCTTGAGGCACAAAACTACCCTGAGAGCTCTGCTCCACCAGAGTGTCCTGAAAAAAAAAAATACAATAGTTCAACATTGTATAATAGTAAGACATTATATATCATGACTCTTGAATTGTTATTAACTTACAATGCACTGAGCAACCTCATAAGCCTCAGCTGATGTCATCTGCCCTCTAGGCTTAGTCCTAGCCAACTTCCACATCTCATGTCGACTAGGAGGGGATGAAGGAGAAATGACTTCTTCTGAACCTGAGGCTTCTTTCGATCTTTTTAATTTATCATCCATAATTTTCTTTTGTAATAAATCACACCCCCCACCCCCGAGACAACCAGTGGGGGGTGACATTCCTCCGCTGAATCGCTTGTGCTTTCTTCCTCTTCTCCTACAAAATAATTTAAAACTTTTGTTGCCAATTCATATTATGTAATGAAATTATGATGGATAAAACAAACCTGCCAAGCAGGATCCTCTCTAGATTGGACAAATTGTGTCCAAGTCTCTTCATCAATATTATACTTCTCACATGGGGACTTTTCCTTAAGTGAACCATAGACGTAAAAATTAGTTAAGTTTGTCTTGAAATTTCTCCATTTGATAGCAACAGATGACATAATTTTCTTTCTTATGTATGAAGATGATTCAAACTCAAAGTTTGTCTGCAAAATAAACTTAACAAGTCATGATACATATAATAAATAATTATCATCATTAATGACATATTATAAGCTTTAAATGAACGACTTACAGTAATATCTTGCCATATCATATTTTTCTCAGCTTCAGTGACACGATCCCAAGTTGGATACAAAATAGAGACCTTTGTACGTGCCAAAACACCCAGATAACTATTAAACACAGCACGATTAGGCCTGAAGCCCTAGCAGTCTGAGGGTCAAAGTCTACTGCAACTTTGAAACCACCAAGTCGACTAGCAGTGATATGTCTTAACCGTGTAGCTTGTCTACTCTTATCCTGTGAATCAGCCATGACCTAAAAAGAACATAAACATAAGATTAGAACTTACAAAGATAAATAAGCTTAACATTAAATGCTACAATTGAGTACAATCAATGTTAAAAATAAAAACAAATAATTCAACATTACTTTATCTTATTCTGGCAGTATTATGATGTTTTCCCATATTCCTTCATTGTGATTAGTTCGTGTAACATGTACTTTATCAACATCATTTTCGTCGTTCATAGGAGATACATGTCTTGATAATGAGTTGTCAGAATGATGAACTATTGACTCATCATGGTTCTCAATATCATATTCAATTTTTCCTTGTATAACAACTGACCACCTTTCATTACAAGGATCTTTGACATAAAAAGCTTGCTTTTCTTGGTAAGCCATAATGAAAGGATCTTCCTTATAACCTATCTTTGCAAGATCAACCAAGGTAAAACCGAAATCATCAACATGTACTCCTGTGTTACTATCAACCCATTTAGACTTAAATACTGGAACTCTAAATTTGACGTAGTCAACTTCCCAGATTTCTTCAATTACTATATAGTAACTTATTGTAGCCATAACAGGATTGTTGTCTTTTGAACTAGCAAAGTGCATTGACTCTGCCTCAAGTGTGACACCACTATTCCTCACAATACTTTTCTGATCCTCAGTAATCGTGTAAAAAGAGAGCTTGTTAATATCATACCTAGACCATGTTATAATATCAAAGTTAGGTCCTCGTGCTAACCATTTCAAATCATCAGCATCACAACCATTTTGAAGAATTTTTTGTTGAAACCATTTCAAAAATGTCTTGTTATGTTCATTCAATAACCACTTCTCATTTGCACGTGGGTTCATTGTCTTCAACAATATTTTGCATTCATGTATGTAAGGAAGAGCATCATCAGTATTGTTCAAAATATATAAGTGTGATTGGAGTACCTGTTGTTGATCTTTTCGAACTATTTTCACACCTCTTGTGCCTTTGCCTTCTTGCCTTCCTTCATACCTCGTCCTCGGTACACCAATAGCATCTACTTCTGACATATATGTCATACAAAACTCAATTGCTTCCTCTCCAATATATCTCTCAACAATAGATGCTTCTGGTTTATATGGATTCTTCACATACCTTTTGAAAATCTTCATGCATCATTCAATTGGGTACATCCATCGTAAAAACACATGACCACATATTCTAATTTCTCTCACGAGATGAACAATTAAATGAACCATGATATCAAAAAATGAAGAAGGAAAGTACATCTCTAGTTGACACAAGAGTATGATGGCTTCATCTTTTAACTCATCCAACCTCGTAGCATCAATTACTTTCCAACAAATAGCATTGAAGAATTGGCAAAGACGAGTGATGACTTGTCTAACATTTTTTGGCAGAATTCCACGAATAGCTACTGGGAGAAGGTCTTGCATCAGAACATGGCAATCATGAGATTTTAAGCCCAGAAGTTTCAAATCTTCCATTGATACAAGATTTCTGATATTTGAAGAGTATCCTTGTGGTACTTTAACCCCTCGCAAACACCCACAGAAACTAATCTTTTCAGATTTTAACAGTGTGTGAGAAGCTGGTGACAAGTACATTCGTTTACCATGAGGTTGTGGTTGTAACTCCAACCGAACACCCATATCAACCAGATCTTTACGAGCATTTATTCCATCCTTTGTCTTTCCTTTAATATTTAGCAATGTCCCAATTATGCTATCACAAACATTTTTTTCCACATGCATTACATCTATGCAATGTCTGACATCT
>Ga0209489_100665_pt1 | contig 66784 bp, 44 predicted proteins | sample SiratrowhiteBW_FD_187527 | JGI IMG/M metagenome (GOLD analysis project Ga0209489, IMG submission 187527) | Root nodule microbial communities of legume samples collected from California, USA - Siratro white BW (SPAdes) (version 2) | ecosystem: Host-associated > Plants > Roots > Nodule | place... | reverse complement strand
TTTAGTTTTTTTTTTTTTTTTTTTCTAGTGACAGTGAGTTTTACTCTAATCACTTAATGAGTTTTTCTCTGTCGGTTCAAAGGTCACTTTGTATTTTCTTCAAAATTGATTTCAAACATAATATAATAATACAATTTTACCTTTTGTCACGTAAGCAAGGATTGTCAAAGAGGAGGAGGAAGAAGAAATTTTTTCTTTGAGTTTGGGTAGTAGAGAAAGTGGTACACATGATCACTAATGTGCTCAAGAAAGAAACAAGAAGTGAATGTTCACAAAAAAGAAAGAAGAATGATTATTATTATTAATTTCTGAAAAGAGGGGTATAAGAATATTTATATAATCAATAACTCACACGTACATTTATTTAAATAATGTATTGTTCAATTTTTTCACCTTAATTCAATGTGAAACTTAAAATTATTCTTAGATTTTTAAAAAATTAGATCAAAAATATTTGTTTAAATAAAATAATATAATTTTCAAATTCAAATTTAAGTCTAACTAAATACTTAGCGAGATACTAATTAATGAAAATTTAAGTTTTTAGAGTAACTCAATAAGGTTAAATTTATTTATATATTTAAAAGTAACACTTAAAATCATTTTTAATTGTGGAGTTTTTTTTCGTAGAAATATATGTTTAAATTGAATTTATTGCCTTGTTGTGCTATGGAAAGTATGAAATTGGGGACCTTGGGGTTTTGTGCTGTACCAAGTGTGGTATTTTTGAAAGAAATGATTGTGCTTTCCAAGTGGGATGTGGATTAAGTTTGAATGTGATAACCCTGGTAAATTAGTAACAAGACAGGCGTTCAAAACCCTTATGTGGGTTTTTGCTGGAAATTAAGCTTTTAAATTGGGAAGTTATTTAAATCCCATTACATGGGTTGTTTATTTATTGAATCATATTTTGGGGGTCTTTGATGTTGTGTTTTGAATGCTAACTTTATGTTATTTTGGAATAAGTTTGTGAGAATCTAAAAATGACTTTAAGTCTTAAATTGATTAGAAATAAAAAAGTTAAGTAAAATAAATTAATTAAAATGAAAATTTAAAAAGAATGGCCATGCTTTATTTTTTTTATTATCTTATTTGTTTTTAGATTAACCCATTTTATATCCCACTTAAAGGTTTTGATGATTAGAATTTTTCAACTTGAGGTGAATTAGAAAAAAAAAAAAAAACTTATTCAGGAGTTGACTAAAGTTAATCATTAACAACTCTATCTTTTCTCGTAGTTCTTTATTCTCACGTTTCTTGCTCAAAGTCAGGAACAAGAAGTATTAAGAAGTATTAAAAGAATTAATTATAAGTGTGTGTTGTGTAAACATCAGTATATTATTTACGATGAAGAAGAGATATAATAATAAAGAATAAAAAAAATAAAGCAAAACCTAATAATAAAAAATATTTGATAAGATATTTTGGTATCAAATAATATCACATCATATCTCTTTATTTAATATAATATTTAAATCATATTTTACCATAATCAAATTAATACTTTGGCTAAAATTAAATTATATGTATCATGAGACAAATTGTTACAAATGTCATTAAACACGATCCCTAGAGAAAACCATTTCATCCAATTGATTGTAAACTAATAAATAAACAATAACAGCTAATATCTTTATATCTTTTAACACTCATTTCAAGTTGAGGCACATGTATTAGATGCCAAACTTGTTATAAATATTGAAGGCTATCACAGCTACCGAAGACGAAAAAATTACTCTCTACTAATAAGAATTTAAGTTTGAAGGATAACTCAATTTTATAAAATAAATAAGGTGAAATTTATTTATATACTTTAAAAGTAACATTTAAAATTATTTTCAATTATGATTCGCCATTTGAGTTTTTTCATAGAAATATATGTTTAAAATTTGTTGGAATACTGAATTTAATAAAATAAATACAAAACTTTATTTATAAAAGAAATAAAAATAGTAATTAAAAGACATTTCATGGATTTTATTTCAAAAAATTAATATTAATTAAAATATATTTTGTAAACATATAGATTTTCTTGTCAATAAATATATTTAAAAGCTTATTACTATAAAAAAAAGCTAGTATTAGAAATTTAATATTTTACCACTTATTTTATTATAAAAGACCAAGTGATATAAATATATGAACTTTGTTGTATAAGTTCTTTACCACTTATTTTTATCGTGAATTTTTTAGCTTTTAAAAGATTTGAACCATACGTTTTTCTCACGTCAACATTATAAAACGCTTAACTTATTTTTAACATAAAGTGCTTTGTGGTATACATAATTTACTATTTTCTAATTTAATGATAAAAAATAAACTGTTCACTAAAATTATTGAACTAAATCAAAATGAATGATGAATATGGGAATCTATCAACATCACTCTCCCTTTGTCACATCATATGTAACTTCAGAAAAAGGAACTCTTCAATTTTAATGTCATTAGACCAATTTCTGATAATGTTAAGTGTTATTTTAATTTTGAAAAGTATACTTAAAACAATAATTAAAAATACCATATCAAATGTTTTTAACTATTTAAAAATATAAATTTGAAGTATGTATGTTTAAAATAATAACAATTTTTTATATTTTTCCTTGTGATGGTTTTTCCTTTTAAGAGTTACAAATACAATCGTAAATATAATTAATAATTAGTTTAATACAAAATGTGTCTGATATTAATAGTTTTTAGCTAATTATGATTATAGTATTGCAGAACATCATGAACTTGTATTCGTATATGTATTTTAATTTTCCTAATTACGTAGAAAAAACTCACTGAAGAATTATTAGGTAAGAGAATTTCACAGAAAAATTATTTTAAAATAAAAAAATGAGAAAATTTTTGTTGACAAACTCAATATTTTTTTGAAAATTTAAATTTGGACTAAAATGCCGTGTTGTCCCTTGTCTTATATTTGTATTCTAAAATAAATTTTAATATTTTAAATATTTTACTTTCAAAAATTTGGACTAAATTTTTATTTTATTAAAAGTTTCACTTTTTAATTTATCATGTTAAATGTAATTTCATATGAATATTTTTATTCCAATTTAAAGTAATACTCTTGGTATAGTATACCAAGAGAATGATCAAATTGATCTGATAAAAAAAACTATAAATCAATATACAAATTTTCAAACATAAGAATAAAAAAAATATCTAAAAAAATAAGATTATGGATGAAAAGGTGTTTTTTTTTTTTTATGAAAAAAAGAAAATATAAACAAAATGATGGCATATCTGATTTAGATTCTTTCAAAAGATTAACTTATTCAGACCAGAAATTTGATTTTATTATTATATTATTATGTTTTAAATTTTATTATTATATTATTATGTTTTAAATCAGCACAACCAGAGAGACAAAGAAGCTTCAAATCAGACGGAGCAACCTTGTTTCAGTTGGTTGGTATCACACACCATGGGACAAGTCTTTGACAAGTTAGATGGTATTCCTTATTTCCCTTCTCATTTCTTCTTCTTTTACCTTCTTCTCTCTTCCAAAAATTTCATGATTTTTAGTTCCTCCACCTTTTTCATTTGTTATCTTCTTGGGTTTCTCTGTTTTGGAATTTCCCTTTTCTGCCGACAATTGGGTCGTTTGTATAGTGGACTAAATATTAATTATTAGTAATAACAATAAGAAATCAAAAGCTTGAAACTTGAAATATATATATTTGTTTTTTTTGTACATATAAACCCACTTACCTCTGCTGAATGAGGGGGTGTCACTGTGATTGAATTTAGTGGCTTGTTGTGCTGTGGAAAGTATGAAATTGGGGACCTTGGGGTTTCGTGCTGTACCAAATATGGTATTTTTGAGAGAAAGGATTGTGCTTTTCAAGTGGGGTGTGGATTAAGTTTGAATGTGATAACTCTGGTAAATTAGTAACAAGATAGGCGTTCAAAACCCTTATGTTGGTTTCTGCTGGAAATTAAGCTTTTAAATTGGGAAGTTATTTAAATCCCATTATAGGGGTTGTTTGTTTATTGAATCGTGCTTTGGGGGTGTTTGATGTTGTGCTTTGAATGCTAACGTCATGCCATTTTGGGATAAGTTTGTAACGAATCCAAGAGTTAATCTGAGTTTGAGTATAAGATTGATTAGAAATGAGAAAATTAAGTAAGAAAGATTTGATACTCTGAGTTTGAGTATAAGATTGATTAGAATTAAGAAAGTTGAGTAACAAAGATTTGAGTCTACGATTGATTAGAAATGAAAAAGTTAAATAAGAAAGACCTGAGTCTAAAATGGACTAGAAATTAGAAAGTTGAATAAGAAAGATAAGGCACAAATTCTGTGTTAAAATTTTGGATTGAAAGTGATGGTATTCTGACTTAAGTCTTATTTGTTTTCCCTTCAATTTTTTTAACAAGTAATATCGTTTACTCCTAAATGTGTAGGATTAGAGCACAAGAAAGAGGGAAGACTAAACAAATATTTGGATTTGGTTATGTGACCCAACTTGATATGTAGGATAGAAAGAAAACCAGTTAAATGGAGAACAAGGAGAAAAATGATAGATGGGAAACATGGAAAAAGGATAAGAAAGTATGAGAGCAAGAATAGTTGGTATAATTTTAGGGTCTTTGAACACTTGAGTTATACAAAGTGGTTTTTGACAGCTAACAAGTAGCTTAAATTCAGGCAGAAGAATCAATTTGATATTACTTACTGAATCTTTCAAACTTTTAACTTTTATCACAAACCCCTAAATTATTAATGATTCTGTTCAAAGTAATTGGTATTTCTATAAAACCACTCTTTGAAGGTTGAAAACTTTCTTGGTTCACTCTTCATGAGCATGAGGTAACTGGATTTAATGGTAATGCAGTTTTTATGCCTGCATTAACTGGACATGACATTCTTACTTATCTAAAATGCAGCATATAAAAAATAGCACACAATTGTGTGGTCATGTTATAGTGATCAATTGCTAATGTTAAAAGGCTTTGCATTTTACACAGTTAAGGAGTGGAGGAAAAGGCAAATAAGAAAGATAACAGATCGAGTTTTTGAAAAAGTACAGAATCAAAAGGAAAGTGATAAGTTGAGTTTTGAAGATCTGTATATTGCTGTTTTACTTGTGTACAAGTAAGAAGACTGCTTCGTTATTATTTTTGACATTTTGATGGCCTTGATAATATGCTTTTCAACCACTGAATAAATTTGATTATTTCTTCTAAAAGAGAGCTGTTTCTATGTTATAGTGATATCAACAAGTATATACCTGGTCCCCATTTTGACCCTCCATCAAAAGCCAGAGTCATAGAGGTTAAAGAGGTACTTTATTGTGACTTAATGAGATCAAACTAGGTACTCTATTTATATATGTAAAAGTTTTACACAGTGGAAACGAATCTAAGCTATGGCACTTTTTTGTTATAATCATGTTATTTACTGAATACATTTCTTTATCTTTTCAATAATAGATTACTAATTCAGTTTGAATAGGAGTAGTAACCCTGCATCATCTAATAAATTGTTTGTTAGAGTTTTGGTTCATTTGAGAGATAACCATGAAATACTTGGTGAAAGTGAAAATGATAATGAGGAATTCAAAATGGCAAATGAAAATCGTCATAGTATTAGAGCATGTTTCAAGTGAAGATATATAAAACATCATTGTATTACAACATATCTCAAAATGGAAGTTAAGTAAAAAGTAATGAATCTTAGTATTCAATTTGAGAAGGACTTCAACATTCTAGTTTCCATGGTTGTTAAAGTTATATAAAATTTAGGACCACTAGAACATGATGGTTGAAGAGTGAAGATGAAAGGATGCCTCCTTGTTTCATACTTTGAAGCATAAGAGGTTGTAGTAATTTCCTTTATATTTCATACTCATCTTACCAATTCATACAACTTAACGTAATAACATTATATTCCATTCCATCTTCTTTCATCAATTGAAACATAGCCTAGATATCAGGGACTTGTAGCGTGTATATCACACTGTAATATGCGGGCAGAATAACTTGACTGATTACTTTGGTTCAAATCCCATGGTTTGTGGTGTGGTTTGAGTAGTGTACTAACTATGAGCTATAATGTTCAGTGAATAGGTGAGTTTTTTTATTGGAGATCTCACATCGATTAGAGATGAAGTCTTTCAATAGTTTATAAGTAGGTGTAAATTTCACTTTACAAGTCGGTTTTGTAAGGTTGAGGTAAGCTTAAAATTCACTTCTTGATATTTTCAACTCCTAACAAGTTGATAAATTTTAATACTATTTTAAAATCGATTGATAAATTTTAATACTATTTTCTCAAAACATGAACTAAGCAAGTTTGCAAGTATCAATAAGGTCATTACATCTGAAGCATTGTTCGATTTGGTGCTCAGTGTAAATTATAGTTTTGTTGTTAAAAAGTGTCTTGGTGGATTAGACGAGGAGAGTAGTTGTAATCCTTAGTTTCAACTCTTAATTATGGAACACAAGGAAAATATCTTGAAATTTGATGGGTTCAAACATTGACAAATTGCTTATAATGTTTTGAATCGTATCTTTGATATCATTCTTCCTGGAAGGTACTGATTTCTAACTTAAAAAGCTTATCAATGTGGTAATAGATCTTAGGGGGAATGTAATAAGATCCCTTTTCAATATTGTTGTGTAAGGTTGCACCATCAGCATGGTAAGTAAAAACCGCACAAGTGCAACTTTTTTTTGTAAATTCATGTTAGACATCGTTATGAGCATTGATATCTCAGCTAGGCTAGGTTGACACCTCAAAGATTAACGGAAATTGTCATTATACTTGAGCTACATTTGGTTATTTCTTTTCATGTATATTATAATTAATAGTTTGTTGGAAGTAAGTGTGAGATTCATATAACAATTTGCAGAAATGTGATATCAACCTTGATGGGGATATTGACCGTGAAGAATTTTTCGATTTCATCCGGCAAATGACAGCTGATACATTCACTGTTGTGAGCCAAAAACTTATTGTGACTTTGGTTGTAGCACCAACAGTTGCAGTGGCAACAAAGAAAGCCACACATGGTGTTCCTGGTGTTGGGAAACTGGTGCAGAAGATACCCAATTCAGTTTATGCTTCCCTTGTGACCATTGCAGCTGTGTGGTTCCAGAAAAAGGCTCAAAGTTCTTCACTGTAGCCATAGGATTCAAACTGTTTCCATGTTAGATATAAAAACAATGGTTATGTTTCATATTTTGGTCAATAGACCAACTCTTGATTTTTCAGTCAAAGTTTATATAATATGCATGTAAATAAACTTTGTTCAATAAAATTGTATGCAATCATTATCTAGAACCATTTCCTTTCTTTTTTTTTTCACATTCACTCATCTCTAATATCTTGGTTTCTATCATGACTTTTATCTGACTGATAAATATGTTTGAAATGAAAAGTCATAGGACCTCATTTGGGTGAAGGTTACCTTGTGAGTTCTTATAGCTCATACCCTATGTTATATTAATTTTACTTCTTTTCTTTGAGCATGCTAAGAAAAACATGCATTAGTAAAAATTGAGTTTTTTTATTCTCAATGCATAATTTATTTTCTTTTACAACAATGTTCCTTCCTTTTCATCTTAATGTTGCACATATTTCTTTTTTTCAAGTGTTGGTTTAAAGAAAAATTTATTAAAAGTTAAATTTAAAATTAAAACAAAAAATATATAAATATTTTAATTATCTTAAATATATTTTTTTACTGTATATCCTTTAAGCACTACTTAAATTAATTATGAATATTAATTTTAATTTTGATAGTTTCTTCATTTATATTTAGAAACTATATTATGAGTGAAAAAATAATATTTATTTTTTAAAAAATTTAAATTATATATTAGATTTGTAATAAATAATTTAAATTGTGGTATAAAACTGTTGTTAAATTAAAAATATTATTTTTAACAAAATAAAGCATATTAATAAAATATAATCATTTGAGAGACTCAGATATATATTTTTTAAGTACTTATAAAGAAAATTAAAATGTAAATTGAGAATGATTTTAGTTCAAAAATAGTAAAAAAATATTAAAATATTAATATTAACTCGTATTTGAAAATTAAAACAACATTGATAATTGAATTTAAAAATCTACACGTTAAAAATATGTATTTAGCATTTTCTTAACTTGTAATAATACTGTGTTGCAACATATATCATTAATTTGAAACTTTCTTTTTCAATGGCAACTTGGTATCATGGTATACACTTATTTTTAAGTTTAATTAAATTTCAACTCTCTCATGTCTAATTGTTATTTTATCACTATATCTTATTTATTTTCACATGTTAAAAAAAAATATGAGATTTTTATAGTTAACATAAAACAATAGTATAATTAATATAACAAATAACTTTTATTATTTTCAACAAAAAAATGAGTATTGGTGAAAATCGATACGATGAACTCGTATTTAATAAAAGTAATAAAAATAACTTGTTATCTTAATTTATCTATAATATTATATTTTATTAATCAGACCATAAAATCTCGTTTTCCTTTATTTACGGATATATTAATATAAGTAAACAAGATGACATATGATTATATTATTCAATTTATAAAAAATTTAGAAAATAATACAGACTCAATTGAAAAAATAAAATATTTTATGTACTTAAAAGAATAAAAAAAATTAATAGAAACTAAAAATATATAAATTTTGGAGAGATTTAAAATTTAATTAAATTTTATTTTAGTACTTGAAGTTGTTTTGATCCAAAGTTGGAATTGTTTGATCTTGTGGTAAGAATGAGTTTCAGAATGCTGATTGCAACACCAAATTTGTTCATATCTCTTCTCTTAATATCCTCACTCTTTTGCCCAACACTCCTTGCCAAATCTTCTCACCCAATCTCCGTAAGCCTCAATCCCTCTTTCTTTTTTCTCTTTTCTGTTCATTTTTTCGTTTTTCTACTGATTTTAACATCTGGGTATCTGCTATCTGGTAGGATTCTGAAGTCAGGAAGAACAAGATTCAGTGCTACGCTGATATCGACAGGTTCGTATAAAATCTGAGCAATTGGGTTGTCGAATTCGTATCCAAAGGGATGAACTTGTTAGCTTGTTGAGAATTTGGGTAGAGTGACTTTGAAATTGAGAGCAAGTTCATAATTTGTGTTGGGTAAATTTGATGTCAATTTGACAATTTGGGTAGTGAATTTAGTGGCAAGTTGAGAATTTGGGTAGAGTGAATTTGATAGCAGTTTGAGAATCTGGGAAGAGTTAATTCGACAGCAATTTGTGTAGAGTGAATTTGATAGCAAGTTGAGAATTTTGAGGACTAATATGTATAGATAGAAACTTTGGTGTTTAGAGGACCATAGCAAGTAACATATTTTCAGGACTAAATTGTATATTTACTAAATTTGTTATAAACCTATTTACCATTGTAATTATGCTGATATCTATAGTCAAGTGCACTTGGTTTTGCTGTTTCTGGTCTGGATCTTATTTCGTGGATATTTGATAGGGTTGTAGAATTTTTGTGATATTCAGCAACTGTTGTTGTTGATACATATTCATCCTTGTTGACTCATTTCTTTTACCATTATAATTGAACCTTATCTGCTTCTAGTTCAGTGCTATTCTTTGTTGATACTGTTCTGTTTGGTGTTCTTGGCTGGCTTTATTTTTTAGAAATTTATGATCCAAATTTATTATTATTTCTTTTTGGTGGTTAGTGGGTTGTGGGGTTGGACGTGCAAATCATCAGCGATAGCAAGGGAGAATTGTGCTCTGAGATGCCTTTCACCAGCTTGTTATGAGCTCATCTATGAGAGTGACCCGGTGGGGCAATCTCTTCATGTGATACTACCTTTCTCAATAGAGTTCGGATACCTTTTTCAATTGAATTGAATTTTTCTTTTCTTGCAGCTTGAAGAGGGAGAAAAAGACTTGATTCGTAGTCAAGAGTACAAATACTGCATGCATAAGTATGTATAGTTTCTGCAACTCAAGGCTTGGAATTTTTATGATATTGGAAGGGTTGAGGTTTTGCAGTGCATGGACTTTGAATTTACATTTAGTTGTGGCTCTTTTTCCATTATTGTAACATATCATTGAATTTTCAAAACCGTAAATAGGACACGTAATTTGCCTGTATGATTAAGCCAAGTAGTCAACATAGAGCCTAGGGAAGTAAATAAGTTGGATCATCAATCAGTTTTTTAGTTAACTTTAGTTTTATTGTTTGGTAGGGATAGTGAAAAATGGATCTCACAAGATCATTGTTCCTTAATAAAGTCACACATCCTTACTTTGAAGTTTTATCTGATTTTGGAGGGCTAGTATAAATTGAAGGACCCTGATATGTTTGTGCAGAGAGGACATAGTCAGAGGGAATTATTTATAGTTGCTAGAACAGGCCAGATTGGTAAGGGACATTGATAAGGGAGGTAAAATAAGCAAAATCGTAGTCCCAATTTGGATAAACTTTTTCATAAACAATTATAAGAGAAGAAAAGGGGAAGTAAAATAAATAAAACTTTCCCCATAAGTTAAAATCATGTTATGCACTTCAACTTTTGGAGTAGATAAATAGTGGAGCTTTTAAAAATGTTAAAGTGCATAAGTTGATTCTAACTTAAAAAGAAGTTTGATTCATTTTGCTTTTTCATTTTCTTCTCCAACCAGCACTTGTTGAGAAGTTTATCTTGGGTTGATGTATAATCAGTAATAACAATATATGAGTGATAATTATTATAATTGAACCTTGATATGTTGAGAGAGCTACATGGCATGTGTGAATGAAGTTTTTAGTCTAAACATTTTGCTTGTTTACCTTGCAGGTCATCCTTGGGGGAGAGCCTTGAGGGTGTGAAGGGTGCCTTTAGCAACTAATCATCATGAAAATTCTGAATTGAAGGTGGAAACTGTGGTGAATTTATGTACTCCTTGCTAAATTTAGATTAAAGAAAATGTCCAAAAGTCTTTGAGAGCATTTTTCTTTCAAGTGTAATCAATTATAAACCAACTAAATTCAGATATGCACTCTTAGAAATCCAATACAAGCCAGAACCAAAAAGTGTTTCTCAAAAAGTGAGTGCCATACTTTTTAACCCTTCAAGACTATTTAAGTCAGTTTATTAGTTTCTTCATGCTGTGTACCTTCTCAGCTTTTAACTCACCAATGATCATTGCTCAAGTCAAGGGCACAGCAAGCCACTTTCTGGTTATCTTATTGAAATCTTATTGGCTTCTTGATATGTTTCTACTTTCTGTGATGCTCTCCTCCTTAATGCATTTTGAACAATTACTCTAAAGGGTCTGAGTATAGCTAGAGATACTCTTAACCTCCCAAATATTTGAGATGGGATATTGCAATGGGTGAGACGTTTATGCCTTTGAACATCCTCCTTAACTGCCAATTCCCTTTGAAAAAGAAAAAACTATTGTTTGGTCTTTAAAACCAACATTAAAAATAAACAAATTACCCTCTCAACTTGGTAATCATGATCAAATGTTTTATCTATTTTGAGTATAAAAATATTGTATTGTTAATCAGATTGAATATAATTATTAAATTAACAAATGTATGAGTGAATCTTAAAGCCCCAAAACATTGTTGTTCTTTGTCAATTTGGATTCCCTTGGTATGCAAGAAGATTATGTGTTTGTTAGTTTGCCCTTTTGATACCATATATCAATACATCATTTTTTATGTATGTTATGCAATTTTAAGTTCATGAAAAGCCAGTTATTTAATTTAATAAGGGAGTTTGGACATTTGATTATTCAATCATGTTGTGGTGTATAACAAGTTCGACACTTAACATATATGTTATAGATTATTTATAACAAGTTTGGCACCTAACATATGGCTTTTATGGTTTACTTTATTAGTTTACAATCAATTTTATGAAATGGTTTTCTCTAGGGATTGTGTTTAATGATATTTGTAACAATTTGTCTGATTTGATAGATATACTTTAGTTTTAGCATAAGTATTAGAAATATAATTTGATTATGCTAAAGATATGATTTAAATATTATATTAAATAAAGAGATATGATATGATATTATTTGATACGAAAACATTTTATCAAATATTTCTTATTATTAGATTTTGTTTTCATTTTTTATTCTTTATTATCATATCTCTTCTTCATTGTAAATAATATACTGATGTTTACACAACACACACTTATAACTAATTCTTTTAATACTTCTTATTCCAGACTTTGAGCAAGAAACGTGAGAATAAAGAACTACGAAAAAAAGATAGAGTTGTTAATGATTAACCTTAGTCAACTCCTAAATAAGTCTTTTTTTTCTTAATTCACCTGATGAATGAGTTGAAAAATTCTAATCATCAAAACCTTCGAGTGGGTTATAAAATGGGTTAGGATAAAGCCTAAGTGAATTTGATCTAAAAACAAATTAAGATATTAAAAAAATAAAGCATGACCACTCTTTTTAAATTTTCATTTTAATTAATTTATTTATGGATTATTAGAAAAATCACTTTTATATTATTGAACTAAACTAATTTTCTGTTTGATATTGATAACTTTATTATGATTAGTGTTATATATAAACTACTGTATACAATATTTACATAACAAAGGCAAGGCTTGACTAAATTGAGAAGTGTAACAACAAATATTTAGTCTTTGTTTGCTTTCTATAATTTCTTATAGTCGACTATTGAAAAGGGAAGATAGCGCGTGTTTGTATAAGTGAATTAATAGATTTGTCGATTTTAACCTCTTAATTTTATTTTAATATATTTTATTTTATTTAAGTAACTATAATTTTTTTTAATATTTATAGTTTATTTTTTATATATGATTTTGTTATTATAATATTAAATCACTGGAAAATATTTTTTTTAATACATCACAAAAGAATTTATGAATTAAATTAATAAATTTTTATTGTAAATTAAATTTAATTTCAAGACTAATAGTATAATTTTATATTCTCATAAATTTTTAAAAATAAAAAAATATCATCTAAATCAAATTAATTATATTTTATTTTTAATCTAAAGATAAATTTGTAATCTTGCAATTTTATTAATTAAAAATAATTATAATATCATTTGCATCTATCACATCATTCACTAACTTTCATAAATTTTCCATTCAAATCTCTTTAAATCTCACAATTTTTTCCTTAATCCAGATAATAAAACTCTTTACACACTTTCATCTCAAATCCATTCAAATCTACTCCTTTAAATCTATCTCTTAATCCAAACAAAGCCTTGAGGTGTATGAATCAAGAAAATAAAAAAGAGAATATGAAAATCTACTCCACCTTTCTTACAAAGCAAACTTCAAATAATTGAGTGAATAATGGGCATTGTATAAAGGAAAATTAGAATCATTTAAAGTAGCCATGCATACCAAATTTACATTTTCATGAGCATCAAATTAAGGTTGTGTATCTTACAAACAAGGGAGATCAAACAAATGAAACTACTTTCAACTTAGATTTGTGAGTCTTCTTATATTATTTAATTTTCTCATTTTTATTTAACGTGGGACTTAGACTCATACTCGGAATATCTAACAATGAAGTCCTATGGGATTTCATTTCTAACACATTTATCAGTCAAATCAAAACAATAATAGAAATCATGAAGACATAAGTAAAGGAAAGAAAATAATTTTTAGTTTAGACAGTTCATTTACATGCATAACATGCATACCCTTTGACATAAAAATCAATATTTGGACTTTTGTCCAAAATGCCAAAAGGAATCATTGTTTGTATACAATGAAGAGATTTGCATCTTCCTGTGAAACACACATGTGATCAATGAATGCCACTGCTCTCTTGGAACCACACAGCTGCAACTGTCAAAAGGGCAGCATAAACTGCTTTGGGTAACCTATGCACCAGTTTCCCAACACCTGGGACATGTTCAGTAGCTTTTTTTGTTGTTGCTGCAACTGTTGGTGCTACAACCAAAGTGGCTACAAGTTTTTTACGAACAACATTGAATGTTTCAGGTGCCATTTGCTGGATGAAACTGAAAAATTCATCACGATTCACTAGCCCATCCTTGTTTTCATCACAGTTCTGCATATTATTTCATGAATCATCTAAATTCCATATACCATCAGTTATAACATACAGGGAAAAAAATTATTGTGGTTATGCAATTATTGACTAGTTATGTTGTTGGTCTGAACAAAGTTGTACATTTAACTCCTTTTCAGAGAGCAAACAATATCTACAGCTATTAGACAACTCTACTAAGTAAGCATGAACAGAAAGATGATTCTTTGAAAAACGAAAACTTTCATGATAAAATTGTTGCATGTTCTGATTGAAAAGCATGATAAAGCCTTGTATATAAATTACATACTTTGTTTATGTCCAATAGTTTTATGTTGGTAAACTTTATTTAATGTCAAATAGTTTTAAGATGAAATCTACACAGGACATCTCTAATGATACTCATCTAATACTATATAATTAATGGTAATGTAATATATAAATTTGTGTTTTCGTATCCTATTTTGAAGATTACAAGTGTTTACGTATCGTGTCCGTGTGAGTGTCTCGTGTCTCGTGTCTCGTGTCAGTGTCAGTGTCATTATTCGTGCTAATAGATGTCAAGTCTAATTTATGATATTGAAACTATTCTGTAGGAGCTGAATCACTCAATAGTTGAGAAATGTTATGTGTAATAAATTCCAAGTTTTTGAGGCATTTCTGTGTGGTCTTGTTTATCCCTCCCTTGTGATGATGATCTTCTTTTCCCCATCCTAATGATATGTTTGAGCATATAAACTTTCAAGACCCTTTTCCTTACTTAAAACACATCTGACACCACTATCTCTCAAGTGAACCCAAAACTCTACTATAAACAAGTTAATATATGAAGCAGGCTTGTTTCCCAGATTCAAACCCTCTATTGTTATGAAATTGAAACAAATGAATTGGTAACGGATGGTTAAAAAGATAAAGAAATTTGTACAGTGTATTACAAGGTTAGAACAGAAAGCACCATTGTATAGATTTATTTCCAGTGTAAAATTTTCATATTTATAAGTAAATAGAATACTGAGTTTGATCCCATTATGACAGAATAAAGTACCTTAATGACTTCTCTGACTCTGTATTTTGGAGGAGGATCAACATGCCGACCAGGAATGTACTTGTTGATACCACTACAATGCAAAAACATCTCATTTTAGAAGAAATCTTCAAAATTTATTCAGCATTTCAAAAACATATTATCAACGCCACCAAAATATCAAACACAAGCTTCTTACTTGTACACAAGTAAAACAGCAATATAGAGATCTTCAAAACTCAAATTATCAGGTCGCACTTCATTTTGTATTTGGTCAAAAACTTGGTCTGTGATCTTTCTAATTTGCTTTTTCCTCCACTCCTTACCTGTGTACACACGAATTTAGACTTCAAGAACACAACATCAAACACATCCAAAAGATGGTTCAATAAAGAAGCAAACCATGTAAATGGATTTACACAACTCCAATTTAATCCGCAATCCATTTAAAACCATAATTGCAGCACCAAACTCCAATTTCCCCAAATTTCGTACTTTTCAAGCACAAACTGGTAAATTCAATGTGTATAAAATGAGAATACTTCTTATTGTGAGACTTGAAACCTACAGACCATTAAATCACATTTCAACAATCAAGGTTAAAAGAAAGAAGCATCTAACTTTTTTAAGTGATCATATGACCATTAAATGACTTCTAACATTGATAATTCACACATCATTAACATGGTCATCATCATGTGCCCTCTAAACGGAATTAGATCCACTAGAGCTCAAAATTGACCTGCAATTGATGAAGATATTATCCAAATGTGCATAAAAAGAGCATCTTTTTAAAAGGGTACAGATCTCTGCAGTTAAAGTTTAACTGTGGAGAATCTTGATCTGAACTACGAAGAAATGAAAGAAGTGGGGGGATGAAAAGGGTCCAGGAAGTGAAAATCAGAAGGTGACAAGAAATGGATAATTGAAAAGGAAAGTGTAAGCAATGGATCCAGGTTTTCTTCAGGTGAAAAGCAAAGCAAAATGCATCAAATCTTAACATGAAATGAAATCCAGAATGCATGCATATATGTATGAATTATTGAGAAACATATTATAGAGGATGTTGGTTAGCAATAACACATACCAAGTAACTTGTAGAAGATTTGTCCCAGCCATGATATGAAACCAAACATTTCCTTGTTTTCTCAGATTGTGCTACCTTGGCTTAGGTAGCTTCCAACCAAAGATATTCTTGTTTCCAGGAAAACACCAAAATACCAAACATCTCAACCAAGCTTACTCTCTCTTTCAAGCTTTTATCTTTAACACTTGACAGTTGGAAGTTAGGAGTTTGAGAGTGAGACTCCTTTGGGACATAAACCATGTACTCCATCATAGGTTATTCTTTGTTACATTTTTCTTTTGTTTACCTTTGGCTAAAGTTATGAGTAACATGTTTTGGTTCTTTATTTACTACAGTTATCTTAACACAACAGTTATGTGTAACAGTACATTTGATAATTTTTTATTATTTGTGAAAATAGAAAAGTTAATTTTTAAAAGTACATTATTCACTTTTTTTTTCCTGAACCAGCTGCCTTCTACCTAAAGTAATTCTGGTTTGTCCGGAATACCTTTAGCAGAATACAACTTTTCTAATGATTTTCTTTTTCTTTGCATAAAATTGGAATGTCTATTTATTAAGTGGAGAAAATATAGTGTAAATGAAACTAAAATAAAAAGGGTAAATGAAAATGTTAAAAATAATTAAAAAGTTAAAAATATTTAATTAGAAATTAGAAAACAAAGATAGAAAAATAAAAAATAATGCAAATTGTTTTAGTAGAGCCGTTTACTTTTCTTAATTCTTTTTCTCGTATTCCTTTTCAGTCAAATAAATTTAATTAAATTCATCTTCTCCATTTTCACTTCCTCCTCCCCCCATACCATTACATGCATTGTTAAAAAGTGTATTTCCTTTAACTAAAATAAAATACAAATACTGGCTCAAACCTCTTGCTTATGGACATTTTAGTACCTTACCTAACTGTTCCATTGTAATTTCTACACAGCTGGAAAATTCTGGCTATATATTTTTTTGAAGTTTATATATATATCATCTAAAAGTATTTTTCCTTGTCTATGTGTTTAATATGATTACTAAAAATAATATTCATACCTGATTTTTGAAATTATCAGAATGCAATTTTTATTCGTAATGAAATATTGCAGAAAACAGTTGAGCATCTATTACCACAGTTTACAGTGATAAGAATTTTTCAGCAGTAGTTGAAGTAAGATGGTTTGATAGAATGAGAAAAAAAAGTCCTAGATTATATTCTATTTCCATGATCTAAAAACATTCTAAGGGATGCTAAGCATAATCAACACAAATGATTCTTAATCAGCATCATACTGAGATAACATTATGTAAATAATATCTCCATCATTGCAAATTCATACTTTTTCAACTAACTCTTTACTAGCTAGAGAATTATATCAATTGAGAAAAGTATATTTCAAAAGAGTTATTATAAAATGATGGCAAAAGTCATACAAAGAGACTTGGATATTCAACAAAAATTTAAAGAAAAAACTCAGCAATATCCAACAAAGACATCTTCTGCATTCAGTCACGAGCAACAACAACCACTTGTTTACCAACATTTCGACCACTGTAGAGGCCAACCAAGGCTGCAGGTCCATTCTCAAGACCCTCAGCAATGTCTTCCACATACACAACCTTCCCTTCTCTTATATGAGGCAGGACAAACTCCAAGAACTTGGAATATAGGTGATAGAATTTGCCAACAGTAAAACCTTCCATTCGAATTTGCTTAAATATGAGATTTGCCAAATTTGTTACACCTTCAGGCTGTGTGAGATTGTACTGTGAGACCATTCCACAAACAGGTATGCGACCATGGACTCTCATATTAAGGAGTACTGCATCAAGTGTCTTGCCTCCAACATTCTCAAAGTAAATATCAATGCCTTCTGGAAAGTATCTGATGTGTACATTCGTATGCAGCAATCATTAACATTTATTGTATGGATAGCTTTACTCAAAATTTCTCTATCACAAAAGTGTTAAATCCTAACCTTTTCAAAGTTTCATTGAGGTCTGACTCTTCTTTGTAGTTGAAAGCACCATCAAATCCAAGTTTATTCTTCAAAAGATCCACCTGGTTGTAAAATACAGTTCAAATGAGAGGAGGACTATAAATTTTACTTAGGTGAGCAAAAGAAGTCCAAAGGATTTCATTTCAGGTCCTCTTAACCAGACCAGTTTTGCTGGTGTATACCATAATTCTCATAAAAAATGTTAAAGGCTTATATTTTTGGGGTAAAGCAGATTGAATACATAACATGATACTTCTGTAAACAAACTTCAGCAAAAACCAACATTGATGCAGTTTTATCAAGTATAGAAAACATTGTAAGTGCAACTGCTGATGTGTGAAAGAGGTTATTGTTTGGTCCCTTTCATGAAAACAAAAATCTTCAACATATTTTAATTCTACATCTTGGAAAATGCCAAAACTTTGAAACATGTAAAATTTTATCAAATCTTGGAAATAGTCAACAGCATATCCTCAAAATATTTAGACTAACTCAAAATAGTAGAACTATAAACCAAAAGTTGATGTTAATTTACTATTCATGCAGACATAGACATATAAAATAACAATAATTAGATGAATACCTTTTCTTTGCTTCCAGCACTTCCAACCACATAACAACCAGTCAATTTAGCAAACTGACCAACAAGTTGACCAACAGCACCAGAAGCAGCTGAAACAAAAACATTCTCTCCTTTCTTGGGCGAGCCTAGTTCAAAGAAACCTGCATAAGCAGTCATTCCTGGCATACCTGTGTTCAGAGAAGAAACTAAAATGTGAGAAACCAACACAACATGCATCCATAAGCTTACATGTTTGCTATAATTCATCTTAAGAAGCATAATAAGAAAATCAAACAGAACATAGTAAAACAACACAAACAATGTAAATTGAACATAACTTGTGTTCATTGAGTATATACATACCAAGAATACCAGTGTAATATGAAAGTGGGACATCGGTGTCCACAATTTTGAAATGTATCTGAGTTGCAGGCACCAAACTAAACTCTTCCCATTTGGTAATTCCCCAAACTAAATCACCTTTCTTGTAATCTTGGTGCCCAGATTCCAGGACTTTTGACACCCCATATCCTGTTAATGGCTGCATTTACACAACTATTAGTGCCATCATAAATTCCTCACAAAAAAGTGAATTTTCAAAGCTACCTACAGATTTTGAAAAAGTTAATGAAAGACAACAATCTCTAAAAAGGAAGTTAATTTTAGATTCTAACAAAAAATATTATTTCATTTCTCCATCTTTTTTTTCTTTCCTAAATTATTTATCAAGAAGTTTATCTGATCAAACTTTGTTTCTTACACCAAAACCTAGACATTCATGCTTCTCACTCAACTATTCTTTCAAAACCAAAAACAAGAATGCTTAATCACATTTTCAGTCTATCAAATCACATACAACAAAAGTTCTCAAGTTGGAATTGAGTTAGTTGTTACGGGTGGCATCAATTGTCCCGTGACAGGTGAACTGAATTACAATCAAATTGTGATGCTTGGACTGTTAGGCTTAAGCAGAGAAAGTTGTACCTAACTAATGACTATAACTTTTGGCCTAGTGGTAAGCACTTGATACAATAATTAGTATCAGAGCCAAGATCATGAGTTCGTCCAGAGGGGTAATTGTTCAAGAAGAGATTGTTGCAAGTTGCACAAGTTCGATTCCTAGTGAGACAATTGCTGAGATGGAAGATCGTTGTGGGTGGTATCAATTGTCCCAAGGCCATGTGGGCCAAGTCACAATCGAATCATGGTGTTTGGGCTGCTACTCTCTTAAATAGAGAAAATTGCATCTTGACTGGCTATAGCTTTTGACCTAGTAGTGTAGTGGTATAACTTTTGACCTAGTAGTGTAGTGGTAAGCGCCTGATCTAACATTAGTTTTACATTTTCTTAATTTTACAGTTAGGTCTTTCTGTCATGATTTCATCCAATGTTTAACACTGACATAAAAAAAACATAACATACCAATAACACATAGCAATATGAATCAAATATCACAAAATTTAACAGAAAAAAAAAAATTATCATGACTTACAGAGCCAGGTGTGTAGCTTCCAAAACCCGCTTGGCTTATGTTGCTCATCAGGATTCTCATGTAAGGGTCACAAGAGAGGTAGAGATTTTTGAGAAGCACGTCATTGGAACCTTCAGGAACCTTCAATATTATGCTTCCTTCAACAGTGTTCATGTCGGATTCTTTGGGAAAACCAACCACATAGTCTCTTAGAACCACTTGCTTGTTCCTCACTTCTGCCATCGCAATTCCTAGAATAAAGAAAGTGGATTGTTTGAGATTGTTCCCTTGCAGCAGCAAGGATATTTATAGAGAGAATGTGAGAACGGAAAATCGATGAAATGAATAATGTGTGATCACTGCTCACGTAACGTTGTTAGTAAACATCGAATGTTGCAACGCCAAAAGATTGGTTACGTGTTCACATTGTGTCCCACATTGGACATTCACAAATTTTAAGAAACGTAAATCTTCATTTCACACTTAAATTCTTTCTTTTCAAATTAGCCTCAGTTTTAGAAAATTATGAATACATTTGATTTGGTATGATCTGAAATTAAATATACATTAAAATACATTTAAAAAATGTGTAAATTAGGTTATTTTAATAATTATTATATGAACAATTGTTTATGATCAGAATTAATTTTGGTTTGTAGTTTGTTGAAAATGGCTTTACAGTAATTAATTTAATTTGTGTATGGCATAAAACAGCTGTTAATTAATTTTATTTTAAAAAAAATGTTATTTAGGACCACAAAAGATGAATGCAAAGGGTGATAGGTCATAACTTTAACATGTGACCACACTTTGAATGTGAAAGCTCTAACATGTGTCAGTCCAACACTTGTGGACTACTTTAAAAAAGAATCTTGTCCATTTTAGTGGAACCAGTATCATACAAACATGTGTCATAATGGTTTTAGTTGGATAAATAGATCATTGTACTGTTTATTAATTTACTTTAAAAAATAAAAAATATTATATAATGTATATATATATATATATAATTTAACAAATTTGACATAAATATTTATCATAATAAAGTATTAATGTATAAAATAATAAATACAGATTAAGATAATGTAATTTTATAGTTTAAATTTTAAAATATTATTCTATTTAAATAACTAATGTCCAAACCAATAATTTACAAACAAAGTTAATTAACACAATTTATAAAAAAAATTCAATCAAATAAATATATATAATATTAAAGAAACTAAAAAATAGCTTGCTTGGTGTTCTCATCAAATTTTATAACTATGGTGGTCCAATTGAAAATAGATGGGATAACCAACCTCATAATATTTTTATCTTTATTTTTAAATTTTTTTATGGAGTATTAAAGATAATTTAATTGTAGAGACGACAAGTAGAAGACTTCTCCATTAGAGTACAGTGAAATTGCATAAAATATAAAATCTGTGAGTCTTGAATAAGGCCATATGTCAATTTTTTTTCTTTGAGAACATAAAGACAAAATCCAACATTAATTAAAATGTGTGTCTTACATGATCTTTTCCTTACAATAAAAATTATAAAGTAGTCTTAAAATGATGTCACATAATAGAAGTTTATAGAATCCATAAAAAATGTAAATTAAAACCTCATAGTATAACTCTTACAATAAAGATACCTATTAAAATTTAAGCTATGAAGCAACAAATTTTATTTGTTTTTATCTATCTTAGTTTATATTTGTTTTTATTTTCTTATAGTTTAAATATGTTTTTTTTTCTTCAAAATATGTTTGATTTTACTTTATATCTTTTAAAAATAACCAATTAAAGAAATTTAATTTAATCTAGGAGATTTTAGTTGATAAAATTTAGTTTGATAGTTAATTTGATGTATTTTAGTCTGGTGTATTTAATCTTAACAAATGGGAAGGAAAATAAATAAATTTATTTTAAATTGATAAATTTTTCATTATTTTTGAATTAGTATTTGGATCAGGGATAGAAATGTTTATCCATGTCCTCAAGGTTAAATAGGGATAACTTCTTCTTACAACTTCATATTCTCTTTTTTTGTATTTTCATAAAAGAACTAAAAATATTATTTTACTTTCTTCATTTTTTTTTATTTTCTCAGTTACATCCTTTTTCATCTTCTTATATTTTAAAGTATAATCCAAAATATAATTTTTTATATTTTAAAATTTAGAATACAAAAAATTATAATTCAAAATATAAAAAAATTGTCTTTCAAATTATATAATTTGAAATACAAAAAATTTTATATTCTAATTATATAATTCAAAATATATTTTAATTATACAATTTGAAATATAAAAAATTATATTCTAATTTTTTTTTATTTCAGTGTAATTTTTCAAATTATATAATCTAAAATACAATTTTAAAAAGATATTTTTATATTTTCAAATGAAGAAAACATCATTGTTGATACAACAATTATAATGAACTTTTCATTTTCCCTTTTGGCTTAGTATTCATCTACACACAGAGACCCAAATCTTTTATCAGTTTCAAAAATCTACATTTGAACTTTACATGTGGTGCTTTGCTATTATAGTAACAACTTAGTGTAGACCAAGACTTTGATTATCCTCTTTCCTTACTTTTGCCTCATTAAAAGGATTCCTTTCTTTTACAAATCTCATTTCTATTTCCTCTATTAACTATATTGGCCTCAAACTATGAGAGATATCTTGCACCTTTCCTTTGGATTTTTCATCTCAAAGTAAATTAACTACATTTTATTGGATCACTTATAACAATTGATTCTGAACTTACTACTACTCTTCAACTTGATTTTTTCTAATACTCTTTGTGGGTCATATTTCTCTCAAAACCTCTAATTATGGTAAAGTAGTAGTACAATTAGATATTAAATTCACTTTATCTTTCCAAAGACAAAAATGTATGTCTTTAAGAGTAAAAACGTTTCATTATTTAGTTTTTATTTGATCTATGAGATAGTTATCACAGAGGTAGACATCACAAATAGAAGATAGAAGGTTCTAGGCAAGATTAGAACAAATTCTCATGATTCTTCCATTCTTTGTTTTCTAGTTAGCTTTCTATAATATGTTGTTCTTGTTAAGTTATAAATACTTAGTCTCATGTATCATGTTTGATTATATTATAAATTTACTGTGTATTTACCTCTAAATTTAATTAGTTTGACCTAATTAACCATAATTAAGTATTGGATTAAAAGTACAATTGATAAATTGATTTTGAGTCTTACCTAAAATAAATACTTGAAAGGGTTTAATTTCTAATGACAGAATTAGGCAATTTTATCATCTTACATTCTTAATACTTAAAGCAACTTATCTCTTCAAATTGCTATAGAATTAAGATTTATATAAAGACCTTAACCATCTTTCATAAAGAATTATAATTAAGATAATATAGTAAAATAATGACAGAAAAGACAATACGTATTTCTTAATTATGATTTACAGTAAATTTTTGTTGTAAGTACAAACTATATCCAACATACTTAAACTTGTTCATCGTATACCAACTGTTTGCTTAAAATCCACAATTACAATTACTAAATTTGATTTTTCATCAACTAATAGTAAAGATAAATTGTGCTAACATTGAAGCAAGTACTTGAAAAATATTAATTACCTAACAATGTCTACTCAATAGAATTAGGTGTCCTTGCCAATAGTTACAAAAGAAAATTAACATCATACAGTAATTACTCTAAGCAGAATGAAAGATGATTGCAAATTCAATATCCAACAGAAAACTGAAAATTCAGAAGTAAAAGCTTAGATATTACAATGTTTCTATTTATATAATTTCAATCATGAGCAACAGCAACCACTTGTTTACCAACATTGCGACCAGTAAAGAGGCCAACCAAGGCTGCAGGGCCATTCTCAAGACCCTCAGCAATGTCTTCCACATACACAACCTTCCCTTCTCTGATCAGAGGCTGCACAAACTCCAAGAATTTGAGATATAAATGGCAGAAATCAGTTACAATAAAACCTTCCATTTTGACCCTCTTAAATATGAGATGTGCCAAATTTGTTACACCTTCTGGTTGAGTAAGATTGTACTGTGAGATCATTCCACAAACAGGTATTCTACCATGGAGTCTCATATTTGGGAGTACTGCATCAAGTGTCTTGCCTCCAACATTCTCAAAGTATATGTCAATGCCTTCTGGAAAGTACCTGATTTCCAAATTCATGACTCACTAGTATTGCTTGTGTTATCAGATACTGTAACTCTTAACATTTTCTTTGTGGAAATACATAATATAAACTCACATTTCTCTATTAGGACAGTGTTACACACTAACCTTTTCAAAGCTGCATTGAGGTCTGGCTCCTCCTTATAGTTAAAGGCTTCATCAAATCCCAATTTCTTCTTCAACAGATCCACCTGGTTGCAAGACATAAGTGAAAGGAGAAATAATTTCTAAAGAGTGGTATTTTAAGCAGTAGAATAAATATTATAACACTTGAAGCTGATTATTGATTTATATCCAAACACATAGCAACAGTAAACAAGTACTTTTTCTTTGGTTCCAGCACTTCCAACAACATAGCAACCGTTCAACTTGGCAAATTGGCCAACAAGTTGACCAACAGCACCAGAGGCAGCTGAAACAAAAACCTTATCTCCTTTTTTGGGACAACCTACTTCAAAGAAACCTACATAAGCAGTCATTCCTGGCATACCTGTAGTCACACAAGAAAATAACATGTGTCAAAAGGCACAACAAAGTTATATAAAACCTTACATCTGAGTCTCTTCTATGACAAAGAAATGAGTAATTATGATGCTATGAATGTAGATCACACTGACATCAAGTGCATCATTCACTAAGAGTGAAAATAAATTGAAATGGTTGGGAATATACATACCAAGAATTCCAATATAGTAAGAAAGTGGGAAATCAGTGTGGTCAATTTTCAGACGTATTTGAGATGAGGGGATGAAACTATACTCTTCCCATTTAGTCATTGTATAAACTAAATCACCTTTCTTATAATTTGGATGCCCAGATTCCACCACTTGAGACACACCATTTCCTGTCAATGGCTGCAAAACTCAACAGTTACCACCTACATTTATATAAGATTAATTAATCTTAAAAGTTTATTTCCATAAGCTTTCTTTATGAAAATTTAATACATAGTAATACAAAAATATATGATTAGTTTGAATTGAAGTTAATAATAGTACTAAAAGACTAAATATTGCATGGTGAAAGAGTGTAAGAGTTACACAGTGAGGCGTGTAGGTGCCAACTCCCAAAGAACGGTCGTCCTCCTTGGCCATGAGGAGGCTCATGTAGGGATCACATGAGAGGTAGAGATTTTTGAGGAGCAGATCAGAGGAACCTTCTGGAACCTTCAATGTTATGGTTCCTTCAACAATGTTCATGTCTGATTCTTTTGGAAAACCAACCACATAGTTCTTCAGAACCACTTGCTTGTTCCTCACTTCTGCCATCTCAAAGGTTTATGACCTTTGTGTGGTTTCAATGTGCTGTGTTGTGAATAGGGAATGGATGATGCATGAAGCAGCAAGCTTCAGACAGCTTCAGACTTTTCTGGCTGTGTCTTATCCTTTTGTCTCCTTTGTTTTCTCACTTTTTCTTCTCTTTTTTTTCCATCATTATTATTGCCAAACTTCAAACTTACCATTTTATTGCATGTGTTATCCCATCTTCTTCACTTTCACTTCAAATATTGATTATAATGAGATTCAACACCACATCAAATAAAGGAACTTGTGAGTCTACAAGATATCAGAAGAAAGAAAGGAGATATCACAAGACTGACATAAGAGATTTATCTTAGAAATTAAAGTTAAAAGTGCGAGTTTAAGTCTCACGTTAAATAAAAATGAGAAGGTTAAGCAATATATAAAAAAGAAGATCCATAAATCTATTGTCCCCTGAAATTTTTCTAACAACTACAACAAACAGTATCATAAATACAACAAGTTACAACATATTCAACTAAAACCTTTAAAACAATAAATTTGTGAATATTTCTTTTTATATTGTTTAACTTTCTCATTTTAATTCAATATAAAAATAGATTAGATTTTAATTACAAAAAGTTGATTATTAAGCCGTATTTGTGGAAAGATTGTAGAAAGTATGGTTTAATATAGCAGACAGCGGGCCAGTGTAACAAAAGGGACATGACTGTGGATTTTAAAGCTCAATAGTAGGTAAATCATCCAAGGATCTAAAGGGGCCTCATTGGTTTCGAGTAACATGTCTGTACCAGTTCATGATTGGTGAAGCCATGGAGTAATTGTAAGTAAACTTAGACGAAGGACACAATACATTTAAATTTGGTGACAACTGCGTAATCAAGCTGTGTACTGCGAGTTTGGATTCACAGGCCAATATGGAGAGGTGGGGTGCCAAGTGTACAAGTATAATATGACTGTGGTCTGTAATTAGGTACAACAGAATGCAGAGAAAATTTGATCTAATTATAGTATAGCGTCCGAATGCTATGATTCAATTGTGACTTGACTCACCTGACTTTTACTATAAAATAATTGATATCACCTGCAACAATTTCTTTCTAATCTTCTTGATAAGAATCGAACTCGTAACCTTTGATTTTGATATCAATTGTTTTCCACTTCTGCAACGTCTCATTTAGATCTTCAACCTCAAGTTGAGTAGTTTAACTACCATTGACAACTTCCCACAAGTCTTGACCCTCATGTACGACATAATGCAAGTAAACCAAGTCTAGAAACATTTTGTTGTTATACGACTTGTTGGGAAAATCGAGGGAAGAAATACAAGAAAGATTTAACAATAATGAAATATGAGCCGAATCACATAAAAAATTGACACCAATTTAACCAAAAACCTTAACCTTATGCGTTTATAAGTCTTTTTTCTTATATCATTTTTACTTAATGCGAGATTTAGACTCACTTTGATTCTTAACAATCTCTTTCTAAAGTTAAAGTTCTTACCACATAAAAAAATACAACTTTTATTTATACTGCATTTACGTACTTAAAAGAACATATTTGTCTGAATTTTCTGTCAATAAAACTTTTAATATAAGGATAAGAACATACTTGTCTGAATTTTCTGTCAATAAAACTTTAATATAAGGATAAGAGTCCTTCGCCACCATAAACCATTACCGCTTTGTTGAAATAAAAACAAAATTGTACAAAAATACTTTTTTTGATGACAACGTTATTTATTCACTACCCATCACTAATAGCTTAATAATACACTAGCACATTTTAAACTGATGAAATAAATCCACTTACATTAAAAATTAACAGGACAACCATTAAAGATTAAGTAACCAAAACAAATGAAGAATGATTAGTTAATTAACAATAAAGATTACACCGACCAACCTAAGAGTTCGTGTTAGGTTTCATTCTTTTGCGTGGGTAGATTTTGAAAACCAAAGGACATAATGTGTTAACTTTTTTCAAACTTGGACAAGAATTTAAACATCTTCCGTTCTATTCAATCTAATTTTTACTAATAAAATTAATATTATGATAAGAAATAATATTTTCAATTCATATTTAAAAAAAATATATTGATAAAATTTTATTTGTAAATAAAATATTATTATCAATAAAATATTTTAAGTGAACTTATACAAATTTAATCGGTCAATAATTAACAACGAAAAATTTACCATATCTGTTGATAAATTAACATCTTTTGATAAATTTGTATGATTCTTTTGTAAAACCAACCACAGTTTTTTAGAACCACTTGCTTGTTCTTCAGCATCTCAAAGGTTTAGGGTTCATTGTGTTGTTGTGTTGTGACTAATGGGAAAAAGAAAGGGCAACTGAGTCATGCCTTATCACTGATGAGGAATGCACGATGCATAAAGCTGCAAGCTTCAACCTTTCTAGCTGTTTCTCATCCTTCTCTATCCAATTTGTCCTTTTCCATCAATATATTCCCAACGTCAAACTTACCATTTTAGGCACATATATATATATATATATTACACTCTCTTTCTGAATCTTATCCTAAAACTTTAAAAATTTAAATGGTAATTTTTTTTAATGTACTTATTAATGTAAATATTAACACAAAATCATAATGAAAACATTAAAGAAACCGTCCGATAGGTCCTAATAATTATGAAATACTTATGTTATATTTATTTTATTATATATGTTTTTATTATTTTAATTTATACATCTTCGTTTTTGTCTTGCCATAAGATAAAATCATTTTATTTATATAAGTCAATCACTACTTTGTAAGAAAAAAAAATTATATTAGTTTTCAAAAATTAATTAGGTTTTTAACTTATGCATATATTAGTTTTAGACTACGATGGTTGGATAAGTTTGCAACTAGATCAGCTGGATAAATATGCATCTACATGATAGAAAGACTTGATAGAAATTTACCAAAAAAAATTCTTAATCAATTATTAAATAATTTATTTTTTAATTATGCCAAACACATTCTTAATATCCACATCCTGTCTATACTCACTTTCCATCTGTGATTAACTGTGACTTTTGTGTATTGTTCTATCGATAAAAAAAAAATATGTATATAGATATAAGAACATATATGTAATGTTGTAACTCGTATCCATATAAATATAGAGTCTATATACATGTATCTCTTCTCTCTTTCCAAAAACATCATCCAACACCTAACTAACTAGTGATTTATCCATCACATATTTCATCTATCATTTAAATTATCATTCTTATTTTGATATGCACTTAAAGTATGAGAATATAAATTAGTTGTTGTATCAGCCGAATTCTCTAAAAGAATGTCATGTAAATGAGTAAAAGTTCTTCCTGATTTGTTCATGTTTAGATTTTCTTCAATAGTATCTCATACACCATCTCATGCACCTAACTAAGAAGATAAATTATACTTTCACATTATTGTTTATCAATTATTTCTATTTAATATTTACTTTTTCCAATAAAATATTATATAACAATAAAATAATAATTTATTTCAGTATTAAATGATTGTATTTTAATATATATAATGTTAAAGTATCATAACTCAAATACTAACTCCATTATACTGCAGAGTGACTTGTTAATATTCAACTTTTCTCATCCTGTTATACCTGCAATCCTGCATAAAAACAACATGTACCACATTTTAGGAGCCATTGTTACCAGCATTAACTTTTCTGTTTTTAAAAAACAAAAAAGTTAATAAAACAAAAGATATAAAAGGATGATTCAACTCGTTTACATACCATAATATTTAAGATTCTAGGGTGTTTTGACATCAAAATCAAATACATCACACCAAAAAATTCTTACAACAACCCTTATCTTAACACAACCACTCGTGCATCTTCAGCCAATTAATCTTTACAACGTCTAACACAAAACTGAAACATCTTAAAATCCTGTGAGAGTCTGGGCCATTATTATGATTGTATTTTGGTTCCGTTTATAGTAAGGTTGCTATTAAGAGGCTTGAAAACAACATAAAAGATTACACAATCCTTTACACGACCCTTATCCGAAACCAAAGTCACCGTTTTCGTCGATTAAACCAACACATAAAAAACTTTTTTTAATATATATATAATAGCGTTGGCCGACGCACCCCGCACCTTTTTTTTCTTTTTTTTTTTTCATCCAAACTCATACAAACATTCTCATTTGAAAATTAGTTTTCACCCATTTAAATTGATTTTTTGGCTTGAAAAATTATTTCTTTACTTGCACAAGAGCTGACAATAGTGGGTCGCGACAATAATTGAAATCTTGAGAGTCTTTTGGTTTTTAGATTATGGTTGTTTTTGATTTTTAAGCAATTTTTTTTTTCTACAATCCACTCTTTCTATTGATAACTGATACTATACACTTCAGATTTAGTGTCAATTACTGTGTGCGGATCAGGCCGACACTAATTTCAACTAGCTTTCAACATTTTAACATCTTAGTGTCCATGTGGTCGATGCTATTTTAACACATAAGTATCAATTTTCTTCATTTTGCATCCGTTGTTGACTATCTCTTTACTTTTTTATAGTAACCTAAAACTCTGTCACTACAATAAATTTTCAATTTACCTACAAATTTTTATCTGCAAGTAAATTTAGCGTCACCTATAAATTTGTTTTTACGGAAAAACATGTAGGTAATTACTTATGGATTTTATTTACAAAAAAAATTCTTAGATAATTATATACGGATAAAAATTCATAAATAAATTTGGCATTATCGACAAATTGTATTTGTGGATTTGTTAGCTGAAAAAAATCCATAACTAATTACCTAAGAATTATATATACCAAAAATTTTTATAAATATATAAATCTAATTCCATATATAATTACATACGAATTTAAATCCGTAAATAATTACATACAAAAATATTCATGTAATTATTCACAAATCTAAATCCTTAATTAAATTATCTACAAATCTAAATTCATAGACAATCACCTACAAATCATTTCATAATTAATATTAATAATTAATTTTATTACAATTATTATTAATTTTATTAATATTATTAATATAATAATAATAATATTATTATTATTATTATTATTAATACCAATATTATAATATTTGTAATGATAATATTAATGTTAATAATAATAATAATAATAATAATAATAATAATAATAATAAAATATTTGTAACCATTCATTCCGTTTTCATTTTTACCTATTATTATCCCAAACGTCCATGTTTACAATTTTTGCTTGCTTACAACTACAGATGTTAAACAGTTTAAGACATCTTTCAGCCACATGCTCCACGTATATTTTTTTAGGTTCTACTACCATGTTGATTCATAAGAACTTTTTCATAGTTTTACTAAGTTCTCTCTTCTTCAATAATTATTGATGGATGTGAGAATGTGAGAGTAAAAGGTGCAGGAAACAGCTTTAACACTGATGGCATTCACGTTCAACTCTCATCCACCGTTACCATTCTCAACACTAACATAGCTCAATCGGTCCCGGAACTACTAATCTATGGATACGAAACATAGCTTGCGGACCTGGTCATGGTATAAGGTATTATTTATTCAAATTTACGTGAGACATATAGCACCGACACAACACGATACAGAGACATGGATAAATCTATATATTACATCATAAATTGATAATCAAAATTTATATATTAAAAAATCATCTATGAATAAGGTTAATCATAACAAAAATTAATCTAATTTATTTATTTAAAATTAAAATATATACATATATATATATATATATATAATTTAAATATTTTTATATGATTTGTTTAGAGTTTAGAATTTAGAGTTTGTTTTTTATTTTTATAATATGTTAATGAGTTTTTAGAAAGTTATGATATTAGTTTTTTTAAAATTGTGTTGAAATCATATTAGAATTGTTAGGTATCCAAACAAATATATTTTAAATTAAACATTTTATCAATATTTATCGTATTAGTGTCTGGTTGTCGGATATAAGACACATCATTTAAAAGGTCAGATATAAGACACATCATTTAAAAGGACGTGTCGGAGCTTTATATATGTCAGTGAAATTTATATATTAAAACATATATGTTAAAACATGTGTGAGAGAACATGTTATATATTAAACTTTTTTTTTTTTTCTTTTCTTTCAACATTGTTTGAACATGGATGTGGCAGTGTGGGGAGTTTAGGGAAGGAATTAGAAGACGTAGCAATGGTGTGACATTTGCTCCAACTGAGAATGGTGTGAGAATAAAGTCATGGGGGGAGACGTAGCAATGGCTTTGCAAGGAACATCCTTTTCCAACATATTACCATGATTAATGTCCAAAACCCCATTGTGATCGACCAAAACTATTGTCCCCATGAAAATGATTGTCCTGGTCAGGTGAACCAAGATTCTTCTACACATGAGTTAGCATAAAACTTTATGTAAAATGTGAAATTGAAGTGGAAATGTGTTATTTCTTGTGAGAAATTAACAAACAGGTATCTGGGGTTGAAATTAACCAAGATATTCGTGGAAGCTCGGCATCAGAAGTTGGAGTGAAAATGAACTGTAGTCCGAAGCACCAATGCAGTGGAATAAGTTTGGAAGATTTGATGCTTACATATCAAACCAAACAAGCCCTAGCTTCATGCAATCACGTTGGAGGAATCGTGTCAGGGCTAGTTCAACCCAACAACTGCTTCTAATACTTAATGTCACAACCACATAACACTATGCATGCATGTGTAGGTTCTTTAGGGTTTCGTGCTTCCACATCATTACAAGAAGCAACTATAGTTAAGAATGGGGAACTTGGTTAGGCATTACTAGATCATGATTGTTTAGAAGAAGGATATTTGTATATGCAAGTAAAAATAGAAGTATTCATTTGTAAAATAAATTTTATTTTTCTTAAAATTGTATTAGATCACACTCAGACTGAATTAGGTCTAATTCTCCTTCAAAATAGTTCTTGAAGGTTAAGGGCTCCACTATAAATGATTGATTAAGTGTTTACAACCAGCTATTTCTGGCCTATTAAATTTCTTTTTGAAAGAAATATATGATAAACTCTAAAAAATTATTTAAAAAAGAAATTACTTGGACAAGGTGAATTTTCTCCTATATTCTCGTACGAGAATTATAATAAAAGAGAAACTTAATTATTATTCTAAAAAAATATATATATTCAAAGGATTGCAAAGCTATATATCTATGAAACTAATATAGTAAATAAAATTTAACTGATAAGAAACTTAATCAAGTTGGTGTAATACGGAAATTTACTCTTTTAAGCGTACCTTTAATAAAACATTACCCATTGAAGTTTTTTTCGAGAAAAAAAAAACAATGACAATTTTCATAATTAGAAAATTAAGGTCCAAATAAACTCAATAAATGAGTAAAAATTATGCTTATCAAGGATTAAATAAACTCAATTAAAAATGAATTGTTTGAAGTTCCAATAGTTGGTAAGAAATATATTTTGTATAGACCAAATGAAATAGTAAAAAGTAGGCTGGATAGGTTTTTAGTTTTAGATGAAAAACTGCATAATTGGCTTGGTAGTGAACAATACGTTCAGGATAAGCAAGCAGGTGTCAAACCATTGTTCTATATTTTTAAAAATGTCAATGATAGATCGAAATTGAAACCTTTTCAAAATATCAATGATGCTTGATATATTGTTGCAGGACTTAGTAAGTCTGTAATAAGGGATTGGGACTCCTAAAATGTGTAGGGTTAGCATGTTTACTATCAAAGAAAAGATGAAAAAACTGAAAAGTGACCTTCAGATATGGAACAGAGAAGAATTTGGGTTTATTAATTCATCAAAGCAGCAAATAATTAGGGAAATTTGGGGAGCTGGATAGAAAGGATGATGAGTAGCCTAGACAAGGATATGAGGTTAAAAAGAATAGAACTACTCAGTGGAATAACAAGTTGGTTCAATCTTGAAGCAAAAAGTGAGAGCTAGTTGACTAAGATTGGGAGACACTAACTCCAAATTCTATTAATCATCGAGATGAAGAAGGTTTAAGAATGAGATCAAAGGAGTGGTATGGAAATTGGTGTGGGGAACCAAACACAATAAAGAATGAAACCAAACTGCATTTTTTGAAAAAAAAAAAAAAAATTTACTATATCTACTGATTTTAGATTAAGCTTGGAAACATTGAGTTTTCATCCTCTACGTTGGATGATAACACAATATTGACTAGTTATATCACCTACTATTATGAATGTGGTGACATCTTTTTTTTATAAAGTTTCAAATAACTATTGGTAAGATAGATTTAACTTAAATTTCATTAAGAATGGTTGGTGTGACTTTAAAGTATGATAAATGCCAAGTTGTCAATTACTTTGAGGCTTTGTTTGGTTTGGGAAGTGGATTTGAGAGGATGGATTTAAAGAGATTTGAGTGAACTGTGTGTAGATGAGAGGGTTGTTTGGATTAATGGATGGATGGTAAGATTTGAAGGGATTGATTATGAAAGTTTGGGATTGATTTGATAGATGTTATAGATTTGTCTTTATTTTTTAATTGATATATTTATGAAATTACTAATTAACCCTTGTGACATAAGATGGTAAAAAATTAAAATGAATTAGATTAAATTGATTTTAATATAAAAAATATAGAAACTGAATTAACTAACTAGATATTTTTTAGTAGGTTGATAATGATTTTAATTAAAAACCCGTGAACATCCTTATTTTTGTGTATTAATAATTTTATATTTAAAAGAAAATAAAATTATTTTTAAAATGAATAAAAAATATTTTAAATAACATATTTTCCCCTCAATTTCATCATATATATTAAATCAAATAAGGAGACAAAAATATTTTTTTTTTTCTGATTTACTTCAATTAAACATTAAGTAAATATATTTTCATCGATAAAAAATAAAAAAGAAGAATAAATAGAAAACAATATAATATTTATAATACACTTTTATTATTTCTTTTATAAAGTAAACAATTTTTAGTGATTTAATTATTTTAGGTTAATAATATAATTATGAATAGATAGATTGTATTGAGTATGGATAGATTAAAGAGAAATTAATTATATTATAGCTGTTTTGGAAAAAAGAAAAGTATTATGAATGAAAAAATATATATATATATAATTATTGAAATCAATTATTTGAAGAATTAGGTATAAATCAATTTATTTTTCATATATAATATATATTGTTACAAACCCTAAACCCACTTAAAGGAGTGTTTTGTAATTTCCAAAGTCAAGAGTATTTTGTAGTTTGTACTTCATTTACAAGGGCAATTTTGTAATTTCGATCTTCATCCCTTCAAATCCCTGCAAATCTCTTCAGATGAGCGAAGATTCAATCCTGCAAATCTCTCCTCATCCATCTTCCCAAATCAGGTCAACCAAACAACCTTCATCTCCTCAAATCCATCTTCTTGAACAGTAAATCTTTTCAAATCAGTCTAACCAAACACAACCTAAATGTTTCGGTAACATACTGAGGGGTTGCAACGCATCATTCACAACTTGAGCGCCTAAAACAAATTATTCAACAAAGCTGGAACAGTATAGACTTATATAACCAAAGGGACTTTTGGATAATATCTTAGTAGTCAATAAATAGAAGATGTTAGGTAGGAAAAGAAAAGCAGAGGATAATAATTAAGGCAAATTACGAAAAAGCTTATGATTTAGTAAGATAGGAATTGATATACTAAATGATTAGTAGAGCAAACTTTAATAGTAAGTCAATTGGACGGATAAAGGGATATATGAAATCTTCCTCAAACTTTGTCTTAGTCAATAGAAGCCCTATCCAAAAGTTTAAGCCAACAAGAGGACTAAGATAGAGGTCCTATGGTCCTATTCTTATTTTTTATAATTGTTGAAGGTTTAGCTTGGATGGCTAGGCAAACAACTAAAACAAAATTGTTTGAAGGAGTGAAAATAGGAAAAAATGAAATTAAGATTAATATTCTACAACCTCTGGATGATATATATGGTTCTGCATTCAAGGTTCTCTAAACTGGCAAGGTGGAACAATCCAATAATCTTGATGCAGAAGGTTCAAAGTCTACTAATCATGATGACATCGAGGAGTAATGTGTTCAGATATATGTTCTGAATAGTATCTCAAGCACATAAGGACTTCCAAATCAAAGTGACATAGAGGATGTTGGTTAGGTTTTTGACCCTACATACAAGGCCTTACTTATGCAGCCAAGAGATGGAACAAAACTATCTTACTAGTATATGAACCACCAGCATACATCATATAAAGGCTGTGTAGGGAAGTTAGTAGAATTTAATACATGTGTGACTTGTGGATATAAGTGCAATCTGCACACCATTGTCTTGCCAAGGACCACTTTAAAGGTTTTGAATCGCAGTCTCTAGGTAAAATAAGCAACATCGTGTGGAGAATTATGTGGATAGTTACGGTATGGACTATATGGGCATAGAGAAATAATGTGCTTTTTGGAAATTCAAAATTCGACGCTGAAGATATATTCAGGTTAACTCAAATGAAAACATAGGCATGGGTTACAAGAAAGTATAGGAAAACCCAATTCACATAATTTGATTGGTGTATCAACCCTTTGACATGTTTGAAATCAATAACATAAAACCTAAATAGAGTAGAAAATGTTATAAAAAATAAAATTAATAGAAGTACTTTAGGGATATTTCAATTTTTATACAAAGATCGCAAAATCACACTAGTTTACGTAATATGCCTTAACTGTTCCAGAATGATTCTATTGAATATAAAATTGTAAAGAAACTTACATAACTCCACGAACCAATTACACCAATTATAAAAGTGTATCTATGTTTCTCAAACAATTAGATAACATTTCCAAACATTAATAAATGATGTATATAAAGATCACATAACTCTTTCGATCCAATCCTGTTGAGCCTTTGCTTTTGCTTTCACGTTCTGTAATGTCTTTCCACATCTACTAGGCATTTCATTTCTTCTACTTGTTGTTGACTGATGCAGGTCCTTAGCTACATAAGGATGCAGACCACAATGCGTTTGAAAAGGAAAAAGAGGTGTAAGGGTTTAGGCTTTGGAAAGTTTGGTTGTAGAGAAACTGCGAAAGGAAGAGCTGAGCTAATTAGGTTCCAAATATAGTGTAGGAAAGTGGGATCACTGCCAACAACAAACTGCATGGCCCAAGTGAGATTACAAGTTCCTCACCAGAAACAAGTCTAAATGTTAAGAAGAAAACGCCCCGATGAAATGGCAGAAAACTGATTAAGGGGACACTTGTCCATGCAGAAATGGAAGGAACATAATATTGATTTGCATATACACTTTCTAAACTATAGTTTGGGAAGGCATATCAGTTGCAGGTGGAAATACATAACATCTTATAGGACTGTAACGTTCTATTAGCCATGAAATACATAACATCTTATACAACTGTAACGTTCTAATAGCCATGAAATACATAACATCTTATACAACTGTAACGTTCTAATAGACATGTACTATTGTTCTCTTTTTTTTTTTTTTTGGTATGTTGATTTGTATCAAGTAGTGCAAATATATGGGGTGTGGTTTTTTGTTGCTTATTCACACACCTCAACAATGACTCTTTGTGTAAAAGGTTTGAACTTATTATTAATTTCATGATTTTTTCTGATAAAAAAAATCATATGGAGGTTGTGTGTAATCAATCATATAAAAGGATTGCAAAAAAGTTACAACCAATGACAACACACTAATTCATTATGTTGGATTTCTATTATGTCAAAGTAGCTTTCTTAGATGTCTCTATTTGTAGTATGTTCTTGAAATAGCTGCAGGTTTCTATCTAATAGGATTAACCTTTTGGTTGTGTGTATTTTGTATTTTCTTTTCTTTTTGTATACCGGTCAGGGAAACAGCATAACCCTATTTTTTATAAAATCATTATTGCTGATAAAAAAAAGTTAATATTTGTTGATGACACATTATTTGTGTGCAAAAAGCCAAATACCAAAATGTTTTCACCATAAAAAATATTCTGGATGTTTTGTATTAGCATTAAGCCTAATGATAAATTTTCTCAAAAGCATGATAGGACGTCAAGGTGTAGAGAGGATGAACCGGAAAGGCTTTTGTAACTGAATGATAATCTCTTTAAAGTTTGATGATATTTAAATATTATTATTTATCTTTGCCACTAATATATATTATAATTTTATTTATATATAATATTTTATTAATAAAATACACTATCAAATAAAAGTATAAATAAAAATATAAGTAAATAGTGATATCAAATTAATATTTTTTTCATATGATTGACTTTTGAGGGCAATGAAAGAATATAAAAACATTCTCCACTAAACAAGACTTTGTTTGGAGGGTTCTATTAGATAAAGTACTTAGGAAATTTAGCTCAGTGGGAGGTAAAGCTAAGCAGTAAAATCTGTTCTCTTTGCCATGAGACAGAGAAGATTGTTAAATAGTGGTTCTTTAGCTATAAGATAATTCACAAAATTTAGAATATGTGTGATAGTTAAGTGAGAGTATATTCTGTTCATCACAATAATCCAATGAGTAACTTCTAACAATTTTACTTAGTACAACTCACAATAAAATATAATTTAGAGGGGTAAATGGATAATGATAATTTGGAATTTGTAGGACAAAGGCTTAGAATAATATTTAAGAATCAAAATGGAAAGGTGAATCAGAAAAATCCACATGTCCAACTAAAAGTCTAGGTTTGGATGAAAAATAAATTTCCTACTGTCAAATTCTCTTATACAAATTAGTTTTAATGTTCAGTGTAGTGCATTAAAAGGTTAATATAATTCTTGAGATTTATCTTATTATGGAGTAGGATGAATCTAGTAGACTATATAACAAAAGAAGACAATTTTTTTTTCTTTTTCTTCCTTTTCTTAAGGCATCCACAATCAAATTGGATTTTTAGTTTTCTCTAAATATATGTTTTTGTTAAAAACTTGACAGAAATCATCGTTAAAATAATGTTCTATTAATAAATTAAAATCTAATAATTTTAAATATAGGTTTTAAAGCATTATGTTTTACATTTTAATTTCTATTTTCATTAATTATGAAAGTATCCATTATATAATATATATATATATATATATATATATATATATATATATATATATATTAACTATTAAATTGTTAGTATGTGTTAGTTGGTTTACTTGAACAAAATATTCATACTTGTATCTCGTGACTTTAATTAAATTTAAAATGGAAGCTAAGCATGCAGTCTTTTGAATTCTATCAACATATAATACATAGCTTTATTTATCTTTCAATATTTTTTTCAAAAGTTAAGAAATATAATATTTTTTTTATTTTAATAAAGTAGTTTTACATTTTATTATTATTTTTCTCCATTTAATATAACAAATACACGTGTAAACTATTATTTAAAAATTAAATATAAACGCAAAAGTATAATAGAGTGATTAACGTAATAATTTTTTAAATAATAAATGAATAGAAAAAACAATTTCTACTTAACACTTTGGATTTGGTGATGATGTGGAAGTGATAAGGTTTTATTTCCAGTCCCTAATCACAACACAACACATTGAAACTGACGCAAAAATCATAAACCTTTGAGATGTCGGAAGTGAGGAACAAGCAAGTGGTTCTGAAGAACCATGTTGTTGGTTTTCCCAAAGAATCAGACATGAACATTGTTGAAGGAACCATGAAATTGAAGGTTCCAGAAGGTTCCTCTGATCTGCTCCTCAAAAATCTGTACCTCTCATGTGATCCCTACATGCGACTCCTCATGACCAAGGACGACGACTATGCTAAGAGAGTTGGGCCCTACACGCCTCACTCTGTAACTCACTCACTCTTTCACCACACAAAGTTAAATCTTTTCTTGCTATTATGAACTTCAATTCAAACTAATTGTACATAAATGTATAGGTGGTAACTGTTGAGTGATTGCAGCCATTGACAGGAAATGGGGTGTCTCAAGTGGTGGAATCTGGACACCCAGATTATAAGAAAGGTGATTTGGTTGTTGCAAGGACCAAATGGGAAGAGTATAGTTTGATCCCCTCATCTCAAATTAGTCTGAAAATTGAGCACGCTGATGTCCCACTTTCCTACTATACTGGAATTCTTGGTATGTGTATTCTCAACAATTTCAATTTACTTTTTCATTCTTAGTGAATGATGATGCACTTGATGTCAGTATGATCTTCATTCATAGCATCAGTTTTCTTTTTTTTTATACTTACTCCTTTCTTTGTCTAAAATATCATTAGAAAATGTTAATTTGACAACGGATGGAAAATAAGTCTCCTTTAACCATGGTGAAGTGGCACACTAAAGGGTATTTTTATCTTTGTGGCTAAAGCACATTTTTATCTTTGTTTAAAATTTGTATTTTAAAAAGTGAGAAAGTGGTGGAGGGTTGAATGTCACTCTAAAGAGTCACAACATTGTGAAAAGAACTGTGGAGAAATCACATCCAGAAAATCGTTCCATATTGAAAAATTCCTCCCATACTGAAAAATTCTTCATACTAGAAAAATTGAAGGAGACAAGTGACTGTACAAAAGCGGAATCGCTTCACACAAAAACAACTTTTAAAGGAGAGGGTTTTATTCAGGAAAAGAAAGGTGAAATTTACTGCCGTTATCCAAAACTGAAACCACTCCTTCACCTCATCACAAATCAAAATATACTGAAACCACTCCCACTTCACCTCATCACAAATCAAAATATACTACCCGTCTATCAGAGAACTTCAACCCAACGACCAATATCGCTTCAAAGTACCACCTTTAAAACTTGTCTCCAAAACACTACTGCTCCAAACGAACGACCAATCACGACAACACAGATAAAATAATCTAAATTCATTTTCAATTTCAGATTAAACACCCTTAAAGACTTTAAAGTCCAATAAAAATTTATTTCTTTGATACCGGTAACACTTCCAATTAAAAAACTATTTTCATTAGTGCACTCCCAAAACTGAATCTGAAACTAGCACACCTCACCGTCACGTGACCCTCAGGTAAGGTTGGCATATCAGGTAGTAATGTCAAAATATCAGCTTCCAATATCATTTAGACAATGGCTTAACATGATTACCTAACCATCATAGAAGAGACTCGTGAAGGGATTTTATGGTGCTTATTTGGATTTAGCTTATCATGTATGTTCTTAAGCACATGGTTGAATGTAGCTTATGACCTTTCCATACAAGCTCAGTGTTCAGAAGGTTTATTTCAATAAGCTTTTTTCAGTATTACATTAAATGAGTTTTTAATTAAACTGGTGGTTGTGCAGTTTCTTGTTCCAATAATGCTTTTGCTTACATTTTTTCTGTTCAATGAAGGTTTCAAAGTTGGATCCTTTATTCATTAGTTCAGTATACCTGTTACAACCCCATCCATCTCTGTGATAAACACCTTTCCTTACCTATTTTTTACCTAAGAATCTGAATATTGGTAGTGTTATGTAGCCCTGTCAAATACTATTTGTGTCGGATTCAGCATGCACATTGTGTTTCACCTGAATGAATCTTATATCAAGTTTGCACACAAGCTTATGATGATGCAAGATTTTATATAACTTTGTTGTGTCTCTTGACCCATGTTATTTTCTTCTGTGACCACAGGTATGCCAGGAATGACTGCTTATGTCGGTTTCTTTGAATTAGGTTGTCCCAAAAAAGGAGATAAGGTTTTTGTTTCAGCTGCCTCTGGTGCTGTTGGTCAACTTGTTGGCCAATTTGCCAAGTTGAATGGTTGCTATGTTGTTGGAAGTGCTGGAACCAAAGAAAAAGTACTTGTTTACTGTTGCTATGTGTTTGGATATAAATCAATAATCAGCTTCAAGTGTTATAATATTTATTCTACTGCTTAAAATACCACTCTTTAGAAATTATTTCTCCTTTCACTTATGTCTTGCAACCAGGTGGATCTGTTGAAGAAGAAATTGGGATTTGATGAAGCCTTTAACTATAAGGAGGAGCCAGACCTCAATGCAGCTTTGAAAAGGTTAGTGTGTAACACTGTCCTAATAGAGAAATGTGAGTTTATATTATGTATTTCCACAAAGAAAATGTTAAGAGTTACAGTATCTGATAACACAAGCAATACTAGTGAGTCATGAATTTGGAAATCAGGTACTTTCCAGAAGGCATTGACATATACTTTGAGAATGTTGGAGGCAAGACACTTGATGCAGTACTCCCAAATATGAGACTCCATGGTAGAATACCTGTTTGTGGAATGATCTCACAGTACAATCTTACACAACCAGAAGGTGTAACAAATTTGGCACATCTCATATTTAAGAGGGTCAAAATGGAAGGTTTTATAGTAAGTGATTTCCGCCATTTATATCCCAAATTCTTGGAGTTTGTGCAGCCTCTGATCAGAGAAGGGAAGGTTGTGTATGTGGAAGACATTGCTGAGGGTCTTGAGAATGGCCCTGCAGCCTTGGTTGGCCTCTTTACAGGTCGCAATGTTGGTAAACAAGTGGTTGCTGTTGCTCATCAGTAAAATTATATGAACAGAAACATTGTAGCATCTAAGCTTTACTTCTGAATTTTCAATTTTCTGTTGGATTTTGATATTGTTTTGATGGTGTTTCAATCATCTTTCATTCTGGTTAGAGTAATTACTGTTTGATGTGAATTTTCTTTTGAAACTATTGGCAAGGACAATTAATCCTAACAAGTAGACATTATTAAGTAATTAGTATTTTTCAAGTACTTGCTTCAACGTTAGCATAATCTATCTTTATTACTAGTTAATGAAAAATCAAATTTAGTGATTGTGGATTTTAAGCAAACAGTTGGTATGCGATAATTACGTTAACAAGTATGTTCGATGTAGTTTGTACTTGCAACAAAAATTTATTGTAAATCGTAATTAATAAATACGTATTTTCTTTTCTGTCATTATTTTACTATATTAACTTAATTATAATTCTTTATGGAAGATGGTTAAGATCTTTATATAAATCTTAATTCTGTAGCAATTTAAGAGATAAGTTGCTTAAGTATTATTGCCGATTAAAAAAAAAAAAGTTGCTTAAGTATTAAGAATATAAGATGATAAAATTGCCTAATTCTATCTTTAGAAGATAAACCCTTTTATGTATTTTTTGAGTTAAGAGTCAAAATCAATTTATCAGTTGTACTTTTAATCCAAGACATAATTATGGTTAATCAGGTCAAAATAATTAAATTTAGAAGTAAAGACGCAATAAATTTAAAAGAGAATCAAAACAAGTTACATAAGACTAAGGATTTGTAACTAAATAAAAATAACATATTATAGAAAAAACTAGAAAATGAAGAATGGAAGAACCATGAGAATGTGTTGTAAAATCGCCTAGAAATGTAATGTCTACCTCTTTGGTAACTATCTCATAGATCAAATAAAAACTAAATAAAAAAACGTTTAGTTTCTACTTCCACGTATATAATAAATAAATAAATAAATAACATTAAATAAATAAATAAATTAAAATAATTAACACATATATAATAAATAAATAAATAAAACACAAGTATTTAATAATTATCAGGACCTGTTATACATGTTATGGATATCTTTTTAAGCCTTTCTTAACTATTTTGTGTTTGTTGAGCATTACTTCTTCTTAAGTATTTACAACTAAAGATTTTGGAGATAATGATTATGTATACAAGTTTCTTTATAAACTTTTTTCAGAAGTGGAAATATGAACATAAATAACAATATACAATCTGAAATACGAAGAATAATTTATGTGAATATAAAAACAAGATAAGAAATGAAATTAAAGGAAATAAAAGAAATAGAGTAGAAAGTAGAGATAGAAAATATTTAAGATAAATACATTGAAAAATCATCACATAAATTTCTAAAATTTTATGATAATACTCAAGATAAATGTTTAAAAGTTTTCACTTTCTCATTCAATCTAAAATATTTTATAAAGAGAGAAATATATATATATATATATATATATATATATATATATATATATATATATATATATTATAATCACGTATGGTCAAAAGACTACATAATTACATGTCCATAAAAAATCAAATTTTAGATCTACAAAGATCTTAATAGGACCAAGAATCTTAAAGTACATTCTATATTTAGATCACATCTTCCATGATACTTGTTTTCCCATTTTGTCAAGAATTTATACTCTTATCATTTCTGTGTACAAAAAAATAGTTTCTTAACATACTTTTAATAATCTTCAGAAATAAAGGTTAATAATCAACTTTTATCTCCAATACATATAACCTAATACAATAAGAGATAATATATAATTAAATAAAAAAATTCATAAAATACATGCCCACATGTTTTACTTTTATTTTTTTTATGATATCTTGATTTTTGAAGTGAAAGTGAAGATGGAATAACATATGCAATAAAATGGTAAGTGTGAAGTTGGCAATAATAATGATTGGAAAGAAAAATTGGAGAGAAAAGAATGAAAAACAGCTAGAAATGTCTGAAACTTGCAGTCTTATTCATTCTCTATTCACAACACAACACAACACATTGAAAAGACAAAAAGATCATAATCCTTTGAGATGGCTGAAGTGAGAAGACACTGCATACAAAATTCCATCTTAAGCATCGTACTCAATTTATTTTATGTGCTTCAATTTTATGTATTATTTTTTTTATATTTTAAGGTAAATAGTGTTCTATAACATGCTCCAAGCTTATTTTATTTTTTCTTTTTTAAGGAAATGAGTTATTGTTTAAATATTTATGTGTATTCTACATAATCGTGATTTTTAATTGTGAATAAAAATGTGTAAGAGGAATCTTAACCTCGATAAATAGTTTCAAAACATTCTCTTCGTTCAGAAAAATAAAAATAATAAATAACATTAAATAATTTTTACATATAATTTTATTTAATGATTGAAAAAATAAATATTTTAAAATTACATTAATTTTACACATTTAATAAAAAGGTGATCGTCTTATAACAGAATCAACATCATGATATACATAGTCCACTCTTAGACTCAAATTTAATTAGAAATCGTTCCCTTTTTAAATATTTTTTTCCTAATTTTCTTTATTAAATTATAGCGACCCTTGAATTCTTTTCCATAAATTTTTCCTCTACTATGACAATTATTAATATTAATGATTACATCACTATTTACGGTTAACACGTCTCCATTCATGATAATAAAATATTTATCCAATTAACATTTTTTTTTTACTTGAATGACATTTTATAAAGAATAAAATCTGCAATATATATATATATATATATATATATATATATATATATATATATATATATATATATATATTACATAATTACTTACTTAAAAGTTAAGACTAATAACAATTTATACATAATTCTCCTCATCACTAATTTATTGTAAAAAAAATAACCATGATAAAAATATAGCTTTTATATACTTATATACACTAATGTAGATTTTATTATTATTATTATTACTACCATTATTATTTATTAATTTTGACCTATTAAATAATAGTGGAGCTTTCATAACACTGTTAATTTTAAGCATTAAGTAGATAAAACGTGTCTCATGTTGTAGAGTATGGACACTACAAGTAATTTGATATGGTTTTTATTATAGATAGCTTGGTCCCTCCATTTCTTAGATGGTAGACCTTTCAGGAAACTCCCTCATAAATAAAATTACATAATCCTTGAAGAGTTATTATTATTATTATTATTATTATATACATATCTCACATCTTTCAGCAAGTGAACAACATTTGTAATTAAAAACAAATACAAAATCAATTTATATTGATTTAATTAGTCCATTTAATTATTAAAAGACGTTTTTATTATTTTATCATAAGAATTGTTCTATATGAAATAGTGAAACTGAACAAACTTATTAAAGGGGTTGAATTTCTTCTTCTTCAAATAAATGCTTAACACATATATATTTACCCATTTTACATATCAAATTGAAACTAATTTTAATTCAAACAATAAAAATAAGAAAGTGTAATAAAAACTTTATAAGAAAAAAATAATATTAGTATATAAAATTTAGAAAAAAAAAATATATAAGTTCCTAAATATTTAATCTCTTTTTAACATTAAACTCCTTCATCAATTGTAATTTATTAATATTTTTTATTTTAAACTTAGTTTCTTTTAGAGTTTAAATTTTAGTTTCTAAAGTTTAAAACACCTATCTAAAGATGATGCCGTGTTTTAACTCGATTTATTATTGGTTTGCCGAAAACAGAACAGAAGGAACTGGTCCACCACAGTAAAATATATTAAAAATTTTAATCTTTATTGCAAAGAACAATGATAACTTGACATGCGTAATAATAATTTATATTTATTTAATACTTGAAAATAATATTATTTTATTAAATATAATATTTTATTAGAAAAAAAAAACAGGTGTAACATGAGTGTATTTTTAATGGTGGTGTCAAAAAAATTTATTCTATTAAAAAAGAAATATTAATGGGTTAACCAAGTGACCTGTCAATTTTTCTATTTAATTTTTATTTTTTAAATTTTGTATTTTAAAAATTACCTTTTATTTATTTACATGTTATAATTATTTTATTATAATTAATAATTTAATTTAATTTTTAAATATTAATTATTTATTATACAATCTTATTTTATATTTATATTATTTAAATAATATAATATAAAAAAATTAACTAATATACTTCAACATATTAAGTGAGACGAGACAAAGCAAAGTTTGTGCTTTGGAAACATCGATCATATAAAATTTGACTGGCCATCGCCGCCTCTGTACTTATTAATATTTTCATGAATTAGTTCAATTTTAAAGGTGCAAAAGTTTCTTATTTAAAAAAAAATTATTATACAAGAAAATTTTAAAATTGAAAAAGGTGAATGTGTTACATTTAATTGTGTGAATAATTATCTTTTTAAGATTTAAATTTTCCAAATTAATCAACTTACCAAGAAATCATCATAAAAAATATTTTAAAGTGAAAGAAAATGAGAATCACATTTTTTTATTTATTTTAGATTTTAGAGCAAGGGCAGAAATTTTCAATAGTTTGTAGCACCACTAGGTTTCTTCCATTTGTATGGTGGCCAAGAGTTTCCACCAAACTTTTCTTTGGTTCCATTCATTTCAAATTTTTCCCAGTGAGAAACAGAAGATTATTACTTTTCAAATATTTTTATTCATTTTAATTAAATTAAATTTTATAAAAAAAATAATTACCATTTTGATTATGAATCTTGAACACAGGATAAGAAGACCTTTAGGAATTATTTATATATCATTATTTTATTTTTATCTCCCTTTCATACAGTTAATTAAATAAAAAAATTGAGGCACGAGTAAAATACTTTTTAATAAAAATTAAAAATTAAAACTGTTATAATCGTAACAGAAACGTAGCATGTGATTTTACCGTTTTGTCCCTAATCATTTCCCCTATAAAAGCTTCTAACAATGGAGGTAAGAGCAAAGACTCCATAACCAACACTCTGACGAAGCTTATCGTGGTTTCTGGGAATTCCAATGGCAGAAGTAGTGAGGAACAAGCAAGTGGTTCTAAGAGACTTTGTGGCTGGTTTTCCGAAGGAATCAGACATGAAGATTGTGGAAGGAAGCATAACGCTGAAGCTTCCAGAAGGTTCCAATGAGGTGCTTGTGAAAAACCTCTACCTCTCTTGCGACCCTGTCATGAGAGTGCTGATGATCAAGGTGGAAGCCATTGACGTGTATCATCACTAAACACCAGATTCTGTGAGTTATCAAATCGTTTTTGCAGTACTGCACTTTCTTCTTCTTCTTCTGAATTTTCACACTGTGTTGGATTAGGTTTTTTCATCTTTATGAATGGATTAATAGGTTCGATTCGGTTAATGTGAAATTTTGAAAATACAAATTTGATGTAATTTTATCGTGAATTTGTAAGATTAATTGATTGATTAATCTAAATTTTGAAATAATTCTTTTGGATCTATTTTTTAAAACGGTTTAATTAAGAAGTTCTTTTTTTATAAATAACATGTGAAAATTAAGGATCCATAATTAAGAATTAAAAAATTGTGGATAAATAGTGGTTTCCCTGTGTTAAACATTGAAATAATAAAAAATAATAGGCTTGTTACTAAAGTTTTAATTTTATTTAAGTTTGATTAATAATTGATGTAAACGAGCACTTATTTGGTTTTTACTAAAGTGTTAGGTGAGATTATTAAAAGTAAAATTAATTTTAGGAAGTTAATTCCTGTCCGATATAAATTGTTTTTTGTATTAAATTATTTTTTAATATATTAATAATGTTTTTATTATTTTTATTTTAAAATTTATATATTAAATAATTTTTGTTCTTTTTCATTATTGAGAAACATTTTTATCATATATAAGGTATTTTTTAACTGCATAGATAATTATTTATTATATAATATAATATTTTGTTTTTTGAATAATTAATTAAATGTTAATGATTATTTTATTTTTTAAAAGTTTGTTAAAATGAAATATTTTATTGTTAAAATATTTATAATTTTAGTTTATTAAAATGAGATATTTTTTATTTTTAATTTGTTAATATTTTTTTTTTGAATATTTTACTCAATTGAGTGTGAGAGAGAGAGAAAAAATTATATAATAAATAAATTTTAAAATAAAAATAGTAAAGACATTTTTGAATTTTTAAAAATTTGTTAACTACAGGAAGTAGATTATATTGTGCAGAAATAATTAGCTTAATTTTAATATGCAATCAAATTTAAAGAGTAGCCCAACAATTCTAAATTTAAATTGCAATCAAATTTAAAGAGTCACCAAAAAATTTAAATTTATAAAGTAAAAAAAAGTAAAGGTAATAGGTTATTACTGCTAAGGATTTTACATTTAAAAAAGGTAAAAAAAACTTTCTTTAAAATTAATTACATATATTAACTTTAGTTTAACCTCTTATACATACTGAAAATCAAATAAATGCTTATTTATATCCATTATTAACTAAATTCAAACAAAAATTAATAAAATTAACAAAATTTATATCAATTTTTTATTGTAATAAAAATGAAATATATTGTGCTCACCATTTATATAAAATTTGTATAATACATGAATGCATTAAAAATATTATCATTTTTAATTTTCACTAAAAACCTACCAAACTCACCCTTTCTTCTTCCTAAACAAGTTTTCATTTTCTAATATTACTTTTTTTATTATTTTAAATTTTCATATAAAATACATAATAAATTAAAATTAAAATTAAAATTTATTAAGTATTTTTATTTTTAAATAAGTTGGTGTGTCAATCTAAATAAGCTCTAATATTTTTATTCATATTAAAAGGACATTTATCTGTAACATGGTCTGAACCTCAGTGGTTGACTCCCATATTAGATGTAAATTTGATATTTGATGGTTTTATTTACACTCGTCAGTACGTATATCTGTATATATCATTTATTTTCAAAATCAACTTTCAAAACATCTTTCAATATCTTTATTCTAAATTTAATAATAACATTAATATACTGATTATTAATCATTTTTATTTAGATTTTTTTAAAGATTAAGGGGCAAAGATCACATAAACATTAATAGTTACAAATTTGTGTTTGATTTTATTGATTTTTGTTTAGGTTTATGGAATTAAACTTATGTTTTAGGGATTAATTTTATCTAAATTTATAATTTGTTATAAAAGACTAATTTTATTTGTACTAATATTTTACAGCATAATTTTATTTTGAATTTATACTTTTAAGATTAAAATCTATTTAAGTTTATATTTGAAAAAGTAATTTTTTTTCCGATATTTTTTGTTTGAAATTAATTTTTTTAAGCACCACCGAAAGGTATAAAAAAGTTATGAATAATTTTTGAACGGGAATCCAATATATAATAAGAAAATCTTAAACAGGAATAGTTACTATTTATATATATTTTTAGACATGTAATAGGAATAGTTACTATTTATACATCTTTTTAGACATATAATGAAATCATTTTTAAAATTATTTCCCTATAGTATTTTCTAATTTTATTTATAATTCGTGTAAAAAAAATTAACTTGTCAAGTAATTTCTTTTTACTACTTTCTTTTTTCCTGACAAAATGTTTACGGATAAGCTACTTCAAATACTCTCTACTCATATTTTTGGTTTATATATATAAGTAAATTTAGTTTTTATTTATATATTTAAAAGTTATTTGTTAGTCTTCCTATATTATTTTTAGACTCCTTTCCATTTTATAAATTTAGATCTTAGAGATTTAAAATTATATTTATAAATACTAAAAAATTAAAAAATATATATATATTTACAAAGATAAAAAAGTTAAAAATATATTCATAAGAACTAAATGAACATTTTTAACGTATAGAAAGAAAAAAAGAAACTAAAAATCAATAGCAGAGGTAGTATCAAGTTTAAATAAATATGACTGGTAACTTATGTTCGTGAACAATATTGCAGCCATTAGCAGGCTATGGTGTGTCCAAAGTGGTGGAATCTGGACATCCAGATTATAAGAAAGGTGATTTAGTTTGGGGATTTACTAAATGGGAAGAGTACAGCTTTATCTCCTCATCTCAAATATGCTTCAAAATTGAGCACACTGATGTCCCACTTTCCTACTACACTGGAATTCTTGGTATGTACATTCAACACCTCATTTCAGTATGATCTGCATTCATAGCGTGAAGTTTGTATGTCATAATTACTCCTTTCTTTGGATTTATGTGATAATCACCATCGTAGAAAGAGACTCTGGAAGGACTTTTATGTAGCTTATTTGGATTTAGCTTATCATGTATGTTCTTAATCAAGTGGTTGAATGTAGATTATGACCTTTCTATATAAGCTCAATGTTCTGAAGGCTTATTTCAGTAAGCTTTTACAATGATCTTGCATTAAGTTTATTTCAGTGTTAAATGAGTTTTTAATTAAACTCTTTACACAAAAGCATTAAAGTTGGAGGAGGTATATCCATCTACTTTTTTCTACAATGACTAATTGGCCGAATAATATTGTTAGAATAGGTTAAATATGGATTTTAAATTTAATCTTACGTAGCTTGCAAAATGAGATTAAAAGACCTTATTTCTAGTCGAAGCAGGATGTGTGACATGTTAAATAAGGTTATATGTTAAAATTAATTCTTTAATTATTAGTTCTATATATCTGTTAAAGCCACATCTCTGTGCTAAACATCTTTCCTTTCATATCTTTGTTACCTAAGAAGTGGTACACTTCTAAATAATGGTTTTGTCGTGTAGCCATGTTAGATACTTATTCATGTCGGATTCTGCATGCACATTCTGTTTCACCTGAATGAATCTTAGCAAGTTTGCATGCAAGCTTATGATATTGCAAGGTTTTATATAACTTTGTTGTGCCTTCTGACCCATGTTACGTTCTTCTCTGAATGAATCACAGCAAGCTTGCATGCAAGCTTATGGAGGTTCTTTCATGGTTTGCTATAATTTTGTGTGCCTTTTGCCCCATAATATTTTATTTTATGATCACAGGTATGCCAGGAATGACTGCTTATGCCGGTTTCTTTGAAGTAGGTTCTCCCAAAAAAGGAGATAAGGTTTTTGTTTCAGCTGCCTCTGGTGCTGTTGGACAACTTGTTGGCCAATTTGCCAAGTTGAGTGGTCATTATGTTGTTGGAAGTGCTGGAAGCAAAGAAAAGGTATTTTCGCAATTATTATTATTGTTAGATGTTCCTTTATAAATGATTATTGGATTCATCATTTAGGATAGAAATTCATGTTAAATTTATAATTTATTGTGTAAAACAAGGCTAGAAATTCATGCACTAAAATGAATGTCTTGCAACCAGGTGGATCTGTTGAAGAATAAATTAGGATTTGATGAAGCCTTCAACTATAAGGAGGAGCCAGACCTCGATGCAGCTTTGAAAAGGTTAGTATGTAACACTGTCCTAATACAGAAATGTGAGTTTATATTATTTATTTCCACAAAGAAAATGTAAAAAGTTACAGTATCTGATAACACAAGCAATAGTAATGAGTAGTGAATTTGGAAAGTAGATACTTTCCAGAAGGCATTGACATTTACTTTGAGAATGTTGGGGGAAAGACACTTGATGCAGTACTCCCAAACATGAGACTCCATGGTCGAATACCTGTTTGTGGAATGATTTCACAGTACAATCTTGCTCAACCAGAAGGCGTAACAAATTTGGCACATCTCATATTTAAGAGGGTTAAAATGGAAGGTTTTATTGTAAATGATTACTACCATTCATATTCCAAATTCTTGGAGTTTGTCTTGCCTGAGATCAGAAGTGGGAAGGTTGTGTATGTGGAAGACATTGCTGAGGGTCTTGAGAATGGCCCTGCAGCCTTGGTTGGCCTCTTTAGTGGTCGCAATGTCGGCAAACAAGTGGTGGTTGTTGCCCGTGAGTAAAATTCTATAAATAGAAACATTGTAGCATCTAAACTTTAGTTCTGAATTTTCGATTTTATGTTGGGCAATAAGCCTTTTTTTTATGTTGTTCTGTATGTATAACACAGAGTCTCCAAAGTGGAATTTTTTAATAATATTTTCAGGTCCCACTTTATTTTGAAAACCTGAATGTAAGTTAATAAGAATTCATTTTCAATGCCCCTAATGATGTTCATCCCGAGGATTAGACTAGGGTCTAAAGCACTAGAAGTCAAACTGGTTAAATTTCAGAAGACAAAACAGAGAGAGACAAATTAGGTGAAATGAAACATTTGTATATATAGAGTGAAATATGAAAGAAAAAACCCTGAAAAGGGCAAATTTTTCATTATGGTATAATTTTGTTTGAAAATTCTTAAAATAGGTAAAAAAAAATTAATTACCACTTTAATAGATCATGTCATATCGATATCATTATAATAATATAGCTATAACATAGCACAATATAATTAGGATGGTAATTAAAAACAAATTTATCCATCCTAAAAAGCGATATCATTATAATAATATAGCTGTTACATAACACAATATAATCACGATGGTAATTAAAAACAAATTTATCCATCCTAAAAATTTTCAAACAAAATTATATTAGAATGGAAAAAGGAGATGATATTTTAACACTGACAATAATGATTTACCTCCGTTTGATACTAAAAAATAATATTATTTTATTAAAATATAATATTTTATTATAAAAATAAAGAGTCAAATGGTATTATTTTGTTACAGGAGTGTGAAAATAGATTTATTGAATGGAAAATTTGCCAAAAATAGTGGTAGTAAAAATTAGTCCTACATAAGAAAGAAAGACAAGTGTCTTGTTCAAGGTTTTTTGTGACTAGAAATAGGCTGAGGCAGTCAACAGAAGCACAGTATAGTCAACAAGAAGTAAACTACTGAAACTTCTTACTAATTTAATCTTTTTCTTCTTCTTCATAGTTCTGGGAAATGGAATTGTAAAAGGTTCCTAATGATACTAATTTCATAGATTAGAAAGCCAGTGGCTCTTATATTTATCCTGGGAAAAATAAAAGCTAAATTTTACACTCTTGATTGATTTACTTCCTCTTTGTTGTATGTTCCTGTGAAATTTTACCTGCTTCCATAGGTGCAAGAAAATTCGTTTTCTTAGAAAATGATCAAATGATAACAATTTTTTGTATAATTGTACTTGGATAAGTGAGTGTTTAAGTCTGGTTCATAGCTCATATCTTATCTGTGCATAATAGTAGTGTTTGTTTGTTTTAAATTCCAAGTTTGTTTTAAATTCCAGACCAAACTTACACCAATGAAAGACCTAATCTGGCAAGTTATGTTACATGTCAATGACTCTATGACCTCAATATCTTTTTTTTATGATATCAAACGAAGTATATCAAATTGCTATGAATAAAAGCAAAATTTCTTAATAAAACAGTGTTGTTAGTAGTAAATGGAAAATAAAGAACAATTAAAGAGTTATAAGGCATGTAGGCAGGTGAGAAGAAAAAAAAATTATAAATAAGATATAAACCCTACTATAAAAAATACATTCATACTAATTATAAAGGAAAGATTTTGCAATCCAAAAAGTTATAAATATTCCTACCTCCACAAAATTGTAGCTCTGTATTACTTTATGGGATGAACTCCTATAAAATTTCATAATAGTTGTTATAAAAATATGTCTTTACACTTAAAGATAAATGACTTCGATGATGGAACAACATGTGAAAAATCAAATAGTATAACTTTAATTAAAAATATAAAAATTTTGACTACTCAATAATAAAAAATTAAAAAAGATTCAATTAAAGAAGAGAATTTTTTTTAAATTTATTAAGAATTTGAAATATAATTAAGCTTCAATATTATCATACAGATTTATTATAAAGATTTTATGAATTATCAATATACTTTAAGTAAAACACCATGATAGTGTGAAGTAACTTTTAATAGTTATCCCCAGTATTTGTGTGTTGATTGATAATCGACTAAAAAGATATAATATTACATTAAAGTATAATAAACGTTTCTGTATGACTTTTTTATTGTCAAATAAAAATTCAAATTAAATTTTCAGTTGAGAATAAAATAAATTAAAAAAATAAAACAAATAAATTGATTTGATTTTAATACTATCTGTTATATTAATGTTCCGGAATAAGGAATCCGAAAACATTTGTTTTCAAAATTGTATATCTGGAAGGTTATTTTAAATTCCGAAAAGTATATTTCGAATAATTATATCAGTGTTATGGAATAAGGGAATCCGAAAAGTTTTCCAACTAAAATTTCAGTTCAGAACACGTAGATAAAATATATAAAATGATATGATTTTATTATTTAAATTATAACTCTTTGATATGAAATATTATTATTTTATTATTATATAATGTTTTATTAAATAAAACAATATTAAATAGACGAAATTTATAAACAGTAATATTAAAGTATAATTTTTTAAATATATATTTAAGATTAATCATTCAAGTGAAGAAAATACAAAAATCTATGCAAAAAAAAAATTAAAAATTGAGAACGTGACCAAATTTTTATAATAGACTTTCTTTACAGTATTTTTGAGAAGAAGATAATTATTTTAATTATGTTTTATATAATTAATTTTTATTATTAATATATTTATATTTATATTAAAATAAAATAGATATAATTAAAAGTAATAATTATTATTATTATTGTTGTTAAAATAATAATAAATTTAATAAAACTATAAAACTTTTCCTGTAATCATATTATTTACAAACTTTGTTTTATTTTAAATCCTATATTTTTCATTTTCATTCATTTTCTAAAGTAGATCATTGGAATCAAAGAAAGGATAAATGTTCGGAAAATATAAAAGTAGAGGTTAAATCTTATAACTGGAACGAATAACTGAAAGTAAAAGCGAGAGAAGCAGAGATACAAGTTTTGTTTCTATATATGGAAGGTAATTAATTTCCTTTTCAATCAATATTTCTCATCCTTCAAAATATAACAATAACCATTTCACCCTTTTCCAAAACAAAATACTTTATTTACTTCATGTGAAGTACCTATCACAAATGCTGCATATCAACTGTTTGATGAAATGTTGCATTGAATTCAACTTCAATTGTATGGGACTGGCCCTTTTAACTTATTTGTCATCCTTTAGAATTTTACTAAATGCTTAGAAACCACTAATTTTTTGACTGTTTGTTTGTGTGTGTATGTTGTAGACCAAAGTTGAACTCCATGCTGCAGCCGATATTGAAGTTGAAAGGAGCTCAATACAACATTTAGTTTGAACTGCATTCGTCAGAAGCTTAGACATACCACACCTACCCACAACCAACAAGAGGTATTGTGTATGGTTCTGTAGATTTCTGTTAATCAAAATATTTGATTTTATAATCTAAGATGTACAGATCATTAAATCACCCATCGTACTGTCGTTAAAATAGTGTCTTGCACTTGGCAGGCATTTGTTAGGGTATAGAAACTCATCTTCAGTTTTTACCTTTGTTTGAAAGCTGTACTCTCCAACCAAAACCAATCATCCTATTCTGCAAGACCCTTTAAATTTTTGGGTGTTTGTCTTGTAAATAATCATGTGGGAATGGTAGTGTCCGTTTGTTTTAAATTCCAAACCAAGCTTACACCATTTCCAATATGTGAAACCCCAGTTATAGCATAATTTCCAGAGTAATTTTCTTTTTCAACATGGAATATTGGAGATTTAAATATGAAGTTAATGATGCCTGTAGTCATCTACATACAACTTAGGAATCAAGACCTACATGTGAATGACTCTATGGTAGCATGTTATCTTGAAATTAATTGAGTAATTACACCAGTATGTTGCTGCTGTTAGTAATTTATCCTGAATTAAGATTCTATTCAAACATGAAGGGTTCTTCTGTCTTCTAACCGTAAGAATTCTTTCACATTAATAAATACCTTTCATTAGATTAAAAAGAAAATAGACAAAGGAATCAGAAATATGTGAAAAGATCTTTCCTTTTATTATATTTGGTGTTGCTAGTTTTTATTAAACTGGTTTTCATGCTTGGTTTTCCATCCTGTATTAGACAATTGAAAATGCCGGTTATGAAGCGATATGTTCTGAGATTGTTCATATCATTGAAGTATATCACTGCAAACGTGGTAGACAGAAGCAACGGTCGAATTGTAGCAACATCATCCACTGCAGAACAGAGCATTAAAGAGTCACTTGAGTGTGGCAGGTCCTGCAATGCTAAAGCAGCTACTGTTGTTGGAGAGGTATTGGCCAGAAGGCTCAAAGTTGAGGGTCTCAATGAAGGAGAAGGAAGAGGGATTCATGCAAACATAGGTAAAGAAGTAGGGAAGAAAGGATTTAAGAACCAAACCAAGGTTTGGGCTGTTATGAATGCTCTCAAGAACAATGGAGTCAAACTTGTCCTCGATGATGAAAACGATGACAAATTCTTGGCCTGATTCATGATAAAAATATGGTGAGTCTTCTGCTAATAACTTCTATGCAATAAAAAATACATGGAAGTATTGTTCAGTCTTATTTCTTAGAGGCATCTGTGTCAGAAGAATCCAATTGAAAATCTTATTGAAAAATGTTAGCAATATAGTTTAGCCACATTCTTAAGGATGCTCTTCTTGTTGGCTAAAATTGATTGAAAGTCACAAAATTGTGTTGCTCTTACTTTATTTATTGAGTTTTATCCAAGATTTTGTGATTTTTATTTATAGATTTTAAACCATAGTAAGAGTATGTTACAAGAACTCTTCTTTACTTTGTTTGAATTCATTCATTTGTGATAGTAAATCAGATTAAGGTATCGGTTATACCAGATGCAATCGTCTTAGGTATAATTGAACCGAATATCTCAACTCTTGCCTTTTGAATAAATTCCTGAAGAAATTCTTGAATAACGTGATTATAACTTTGTTGAGTCATGAAATGGAAAAGTGTTTCTGGATAATATTTTGTAAGAAAGAAGCCTTGTACCAATCAAACTCTAGGTAATAAGATGATAATTTTGTTAATTATGATCCACCTCAGACGATAAGAATCGAGAATTATAGAAATTGTAAAAAACTTTACATCACTTTAGAGGCTGAACTCAAAGTATGTTATTTTGTTTATAAACTTCACCATACTTTGTTTATCTTTGTTAATATAATAATGTAATACTTTTAACATAACTCAAATTATGATTAGTTATGTGGGTCTTTTATGATAATCTTTTGGTTGTATTTTTTTTTTTTTTTTTTTGTTTTTTTTTTTTTTTTTTTTTTTTTTTTTTGGTCTCTATCTTGAAGTTCAATTCACATTGTGATTCCTTTTACAACTAAATTTGAATATCAAAATATTTTAATATAACCTAATTATTAATGTGGAATAAAATAAAAGTTTGTGTGTGTATTAATTAGATGTAATATGTTTAAAATATTGACATTCTTTTACAATTTAATGCTGCAAAATAAATAAAAATAATAATAATATTTTTAAATAAAATACCTAACCTTTATAATTTGATTAAAACTAAAGTGAGTTTTATAAACAATTATTTGGATGTGATATGTTTTAACATTGGGCTTTTAAGACAACAATTTGTCGTCTAAAGATTTTTTCTCAAAATTAAATAATAATGATTTATTAAAATTTTATCTAAAACTCGTCAGAGCTATTTACAATCAAATTTTTGCTTTTTTTATTTAAATATTAACAAAATTAGAAATTAATAAAGAATTAATTATTTAAATTTAATATTTCTCTTAATGCATATTAAAATTTAAATTTAATCTTGAAAAAATAAATGCATATTAAACTTTTAATTAATTAACTTTTAAATCATTTAAAAGTAGCTAATTTAAAGTTGTAGCTAATAATGATATATTTAAAGTTGTAGCTAATAATAATTCTTATTTCAGTCTTATTATACTAATAGTAGCTAATCTAATTAATTAACTTTTAAATCATTTAAAATGGGATAAATATTTTAAAAAATAAAAGCAAGACGATTAATTAAGTATATTCAATATCTTTGATCTCGAAGTCAACGTATTTTCTTTATTAATTTTTTATTTTTTTATATTTTGCTAAAAAACATTAATAACGACTTCATTGTTTTTAAATTATATTTTTCCTCCCACGAAGATCATGTACAGTTACATATTTATTTATTTAAATTATTTAGATTATTTATTCATATTTTTAAAATTATTGTTTCTCGATTTATATTTCAAAGTGTTATTTAAATTAGATAACATTCTTTACAAAATACTCAACTGTGTTGGGTCCAAAGTAAATAAATAAAAATTGAGAATTTGAACCAAACTAACATAAGACTTAAAAAGAAAAAAAATACCCATCTGATTAATTAATATCAATGATTGCATAAAGGCCATGAAACTAATCTTTATAAGAAAATTGATGTCATTGTCATTGTTAATTACTATCATTGTGGCTTTTCAAGATCTTAATCTCATTATTGTTCTTGTCTCTTTTAAAGTGAATCTCTTCTACTATTTTTAATTTGAAACTAATCATACAGAGTTAGGTTGCATATTTATCTTTTCTTAAAATGAAATACCATTTATATAAATAAGGTTGTGTTTGGGTATTGAAAAACATGTGAATTCTCATGACCAACCAAATAATGTAACTTCTGCACGTGGTTCATTCATTGTGGACACATCTCTGTTTGTCCACCATTAAAAACTTAGTGGACTCCTTTTTTTTTTTTTTTGCACTTTATGTTATTTTAATGAACCAAATTCCCAAATCTTGTCCGTCTACACAACATGTAGGACCTTCAAATAATTTACTTTCCTTTGTTACTTTTTTCTCTTTCAAATGAGATTCTCAACTTCAAACTTAGAAGTAAAAAAGTTCAAATAAAAACTTTAGTACTTGCAATTAATAGTAATTTTTCGGCAAAAGCATGAAACATGTGTAATTTTTTTTTTATTAAAATAGTATAATTTTTTTTTTATAAAAATAGGTAAGTCGTGTTATAGATACATAATTTCTATACTTAAAGTCGTATCAATATAATACAATAAAAATTATAACAATATAACATAATTTTAGTGAAAAAAAAATAAAATCATATTAACGTGACAGTATAATATAATTTTACTATAAAAAGATTTTATTACTAAAATACATTCTAACATAAATTTTACTGTAAAAAAATTTTTATTATTAAAATAATGTCTTTAATTATTTTTTTACATTAATATCATATCAACACTTTAATCTTTTTTATTTTGTATTTATTTATGATACGATTTCATTTTGTATGTACTTGTGATACGACTTTCGTGCCGTACTAGTTTTCGTAAAAGAAAAATTTGTATCTTTTTAATAAAAGCAGAAAAAATTTGTTTTTCTGTAATGTTTTTGCCTAATTTTTTTATTTTGGTCTACATATAAAAATTTCCATATTTTAACCTTTACATGAAAAAGTTAATAATAATAAAGTGACCAACAAACTTTTGTTTTAATGAAACCAATTTTTACAATATTTTGTAATAAAAGAAGAAAAACAGAGACAGAGACCAGCACCAACCATTCTTCCATAAGCAACAAAGCCATCACCAAACTCAAGGTGGTTGAAGAAAAGTTGATTCAAAGAAGATGAAGCAGAAACTGCAGAAACTCACTAATCAGTTCTTGAATTGATTAATTTTGTGAATTGCATTGATTGAAGAATGGAGAATTCCATGGTGGGGGAATCAAGAAAGTGGGTGGTTCTTGTGGCATCAATATGGGTGCAGGCACTGACTGGCACAAACTTTGACTTCTCATCATACTCTTCAGACCTAAAATCTGTGCTTGACATAACCCAGTTGCAGCTGAACTACCTCTCTGTGGCCTCAGACATGGGAAAGGCCTTTGGGTGGTGCTCAGGTCTCTCTCTCATCCATTTCCCTCTCTGGGTGGTTCTCTTCATGGCTGCTTTCATGGGACTCTTTGCCTATGGCCTCCAATGGCTTCTCATTCATAGCTTCATCACTTTGCCTTATTCTGTGGTCAGTTTTCTTCACCCAACACTCCAATTCTTTGGATTTTACTTTCATACACGATTTTAACAGAAAGTTTCAAACTTTCATCAATTTAGGGAAGTGGGTGGTTTGATTCTTCTTGGTAGAGTGAATGAAGACAATGATTTTAAGAAAAAGTTTCAAACTTCCATGAATTTGGGAAAATGGGTGGATTGATTATTCTTGGTATGGTGAATCTAAGTTAATGATTTTAACAAAAAGTTTCAAACTTTCATGAATTTGGGAAAGGGGGGATTGCTTATGCTTGGTATGGTGAATCAAATAATGATTTTAAGAAAAAGTTTCAAACTTTCATGAATTTGGGAAAGTGGAGGGATTGATTATGCTTGGTACGGGTATAAAACACCCAGTTAAATTAAGAAATAGTTATTAAATTAAACTAATACTAAATTAAATATTTTTCTAAAATTACATCTGAATTTTGTAAGATATATTCTTATTTTTTATAAATATTTAATTAATTTGTACTTTTTAATCTCTCTCGTTAATAACAAGTCGTCTGATTGTGTTTATTTTTAAATTTTATAAAATAATATACATTTATTATTATATATTTATTTTATAAATACAAAGTTTGATGCTTTTTAAGTAATGAATATTTTAAAAAAATTATTTATTTAAAAATACATATTCTAAGTTTGAAATAATCACTTAATTTTAAAGTAAACTTATTTTAGAAATATTGTTTCTACTTCTTTATTTATTTTTTTTACAAACACTTTTTTTAAACATAAACAAAAGTTAGCTATTCATGGAAGGAGAAAAAAATAAAATGTTAAAAAGTTTTAGTTAGATTCCAATCCTCACCCAACTCATACTTATATTTCCCTTCACTTATTTTCTTATTTGTAGCAATCAAACACATAACTTTATCATTAGTGTAGTGGTTCGCCTAATCCATTAAGTTTTAGGATTAGGATTGTGTGCTGTTTAGAAACTCCACCAAATCTCAATAGTAAGAACTAAAAACATAAAAAAAATAAAAATAAAAGTCTCATTTCCTTGTAAAATAAATTATACTAAAAAGTTCATAATCATATATTTTATCTATGATCTGATATCTCTATATCACATATGGAAGTACTCATAATCAAGTCACAAGTTACAACCACTTTATCAGCTAGCTCTTAACACTTCATTTTCTAATACTCTAAGATGCAACAAAAATAAAATTCAGTTTGCTAATAAAAAATGCCATTTTTTTCAACTAACTAGATTGCTGGTGGAGTTGCTCTTATAGTTACAAATTGGTTAGGATTCAAGCCAATTCCTCTTTAGAGTAAGTGGGGTTATCTTATCTAAATCATGAAGCATTCTTGTGAAGTTCTTTCCACCATTTTGTTAGGTTAGTTCACCTACCCTTTCCCATCAAGTGGGGGTAGGGTATGAAGAATTAAGTATAAGTTAAGTCAAAATCATAATAAAGATGTTCCAATGAAAAGAAAAATGTAAAATGAATTTTTCCCCTTATGTACCATTTGTATGGTATATTTCAATCTAATTTATAAAACTGGACATCTTATACCTACCTGTCTTTGATAAAGTAATGACACAGAATTAGTTGATAATCACTTAATTATTTATCAAAATACAATGAGATGACTCATGTTACTACTGATTTGTCATGATTAACATATCAAACCTTTTACAGAAATATTAGCACAAATCAAATGATGATTATATTTCTACAAACTATTCCAATTTGATTGCTATTAACACAAAAACATTTGTGCACCTTTACAGGTTTTTTTTCTCTGTCTGATTGCTGGCTGCAGCATCTGCTGGTTCAACACCATCTGCTATGTCCTATGCATCAGACATTTTCCTACAAACCGTTCACTTGCATTATCCTTGAGTGTTAGTTTCAATGGTGTGAGTGCAGCTTTGTACACTCTCATTGCCAATGCAATAAACTCAAATGATGACACTCTCTACCTATTACTCAATGCCATACTTCCTGTGCTAATATCTGTTATAGTACTCATCCCAATTCTCCATCAACCACAGCCTCAACCACATTCTGTTGACACCATTCAGCATGATTCCTCAATTTTCCTCTGCCTCAACATCCTTGCCCTTGTCACAGGCCTCTACCTCCTCTTCCTATATTCCTTCTCTTACACAGCTGCCATTGCTCGTGTAATCCTTGTAGGTGCCATTTTTCTCCTTGTCTTGCTCATTTTTGTTCCTTCCATTGTGTATTCTATAAAATCTTCTTGCTTTAGTCTCCCCACAAGCTTTTCCTTCTACTACTCAAAATTCACTCGCGCTGACCCAGACGACAATGATCTCTACCAAGAGCTCATTAGCATCAAGGACGGCGCGAGGAATAAAAGTGCAGAAAGCACAAGAGAGAAGAAATGTTGTGCACTGAATGTGTTGGAGAGGGAGCAGCTTAAAGTGTTAGGGGAAGAGCATTCAATCAAGTTGCTAGTGCATAGATGGGACTTCTGGCTGTACTACATAGCATATCTCTGTGGAGGAACAATTGGTTTGGCTTACAGCAACAACTTGGGGCAAATTTCACAATCACTAGGACACTATTCTCAGACTTCTTCTCTTGTCACACTCTACTCCACATGTTCCTTCTTTGGTCGCCTTCTTGCAGCTGCACCTGACTTCTTAAGCAGGTACTTTTAATGGTGTTTGTATTAAATTAGCTAGAATTTTGATAGAATTCAACTAGATTCATGTGGGGTTGTTGCATGACATAATGTGGTCCAAACAAGAGTAAATAAGCATGCCACTAAATAGGTGTTCAGAGAACTCTCCCCTTAAATGGATTCATCTGATTCAACTCAGATTATACTAAGGATCTAAAGAAGAATAACAAAGCATGCCACTTGTTATGCCACAAGTTCTAGCAAAAACTTGTATTTAGGATCACTTTGATTCCCTTCTCATATTTTGGTATTAAAAAAATTTTCAAAACAATTCCACACTACTTGGCAATTAATTCATCATCCAAATCTATCATGTTTGAAAGCCGTCTCTAAAAGAAGTGTTCTAAAAACTTAAAAACAAGAACAGTTTGAATGCTTTCTCATGTTCTTCTTTGTTTTCATCTTTTTCAACCATGCTTTGCACCACTCTCCATCAGTTGTCTGAGCAACCTTGTGTAGTTTTTACGTTTTGAAAACTAAAATCAGTTTCCAAAAAATTGAAACCAGACATATTTTTTCCACTTACAAAATTATTAACCATGTCACTCATTGTTTGGTTTGAGAAAACATTTTCTACTTTTACCATTTCCCTCTTCCAAAATTTGCACAGTAAACAGTGAAAACAACTTTGAATTGTTTTATGCTTTCATTTTCTTGTTTTGTTTGGTCCTGTGTAAATGCTTTCTCCTACCAAACTGCTACTTTTGCAAAAGAACATTCTATGTACTTGGTATTTGTCCATTTACAAAGTTATGACAATGCAGGAGAATACACTTTGCAAGAACTGGATGGTTTGCAGCAGCCTTGGTGCCAACACCAGTGGCATTCATTTTGCTGGCCATATCTGGCAGTGGAGCAGCATTGCAGGTAGGCACTGCCTTGATAGGGCTGAGTTCAGGCTTTGTGTTTTCTGCAGCAGTGTCTATTACCTCAGAGCTATTTGGTCCAAACAGTGTTGGAGTGAACCACAACATCCTCATCACCAACATTCCTTTAGGTTCATGTCTCTATGGCCTTCTTGCAGCCTTGGTTTATGATTCCAATGCAATGAACTCAAGCCATGCAACTCGGCTGCGAGAAATGTCCATGTGCATGGGAAGAAAGTGCTACCTTCAAACCTTCATATGGTGGAGTTGCATCTCAATGGTGGGGTTGGTTTCAAGTTTCTTGTTCTTCTTAAGGACTAAACAAGCTTATGACCATGATTTTGAAAGGAATAGTAACACAAACAATGTAGCCACAGAATAAATATTATTGTTTTAAATTGTTGATCAATCATAAATACAAGTGTTAGAAATCTTAGTCTCACATCGAGTAGTAATAAGATCATTTTAAATTGTTGATCAATCATAAATACAAGTGTTAGAAATCTTAGTCTCACATGGTGCAGTGATAAAATCAAATGATAGTATATATGTAAAATGTATACAAAGTTAAAGATATTGTTTTGGATAAGAATTATTGATTTTGTGATGCATTCACTAATTTTATTATATTTTATTGTATAATAAAATTTTAGTCGTGTTCTTAGTCCTAAAATTTAGGATAATTTTGATTTTGGTATCTGAATTTTAAAATTATTATTTTAGTCCATTAAAATGAAAAGAAAAGTTATTTTAAATGCATGTAAATTAATTTTTGAACTAAAAATGGAAATTTGTGAAATCATGAAAAAATCTAACAAAAATAAAGAAATCAAAATCCCATATTACAATGGATTAAAATTAATTTAACTTGGAATTTAACGGGAACTACTATTTAAAATGAAAATATTATTTCAAGACTAACTATACATTAGCAAATAGCATTTTATATTAAGTAATGATATTTTGACATTGGTACATAGCATGACATCCATTTTATGTGGCATGACATCTATTTTATATTGCTGATGTAACAAAAATATTAGATTTTTAAGCCAGCATGTAAAGAAGTAGCCCAAAAGTCATTCGTGCCAAAGCACCCTCACTCTCTGCATTCTCTCACTCTCTCACCTCCTGCGTTCTCTCGCTCTCTCACCCCCTGTGTTCTCTCACTCTCTCTGCGATAACTGGCTCTCTCACTCCCTCGCTATGTGTGTGCTCTCTCGTTATAAGCTAAATGTTGGTTTTTTTGGTCATTTATGTTGGAAAAGGAAGTAAAGGTTGCTCTTTTAAGTGATTTTTGATGGAAAATGATGTTTTTTTTGTTTATCGTTTGATTTCCATGTAAAGTTTGGGTTTTATGTGCTTATTGATGGAAAAGAAAGTCATTTTGGTGTTTTGTTCTTGGTCGTTACTGGAATATAAAAGGTTTTTGCGTTTGTGGTTTGATTTCCGTCTCACGGCTATATTCATTATGGATTGACTCTTCTATTACTATGTAGGTACAATTTTCTCCATCGCTATGACAATGATGAATGATGAATTAGACAATTCATTTTGGACCTAAATTCGAACTGCACCTCAGTAAACTTAGCATGTGTACATTCTTTTTGAAATTGTCTTTTCATCAATAACTGTGGGCCACAATGAATTACAGTGTTCAATGAGGCAAAGTCAGCTTCCTTCTCCTTTTCCCACTTGTGTTGCAAGGCATTGTCGTATTGTTAAATGAATTGTTGTAGCATTGTCATAGAATTTATGTAACCTTCGAAAAATGCGTTCATACTCTTACTTCTTTGTGCAGTTGACAATCCTGCCCCAAAAATGACCTTTTAAATATATAGAAACCCATCAATGTCGTTCCTTATACAGAAAAGTCAACCATTGATTATCAACCAATCCAAAATGTGCTATGAAATTATCCCAATTAGTTTCAAATTGATTCATATTTTCGGACTCATAAACGACCTCCTTCATGGTTCTCTTCATGTCCTTGTATTGGTTATAGCCTTGTAACTTTTATGCAATTTTCTTCATGATGTGCCATAAACACCACTTGTGTCGTGTATGAGGGAAGACAGTCGCAATGACATTCTTCATAGCCTGACATTGATCAGTGATAATCCTTTCTGGAGCTTTATAATACATACAACGTCTCCAATAGTCAAATAGTCAAACAAATGTGTTGGTGTCTTATAAGGATAGTAGCCCACCCCCTAAAAGAATGGATTGCCCATGATGATTGATCCCAACAAAAGGTGCAAAAGGCATGTTGTACTTGTTTGTTAGGTATGTTGTATCAAATGATACACCATCTTTAAAGTATTGAGATGCGCTTCTTGCATCTGTCCAAAAAGTCTTCATCCATGTCAATATCAAAGAAAACCAGAGAGAGAGAGAGAGTGCAAAGAGTGAGAGAGGCGCGAATGGCTTTTGGGTTGCCTCCAGTCACTACTACCAAAACTACCCCTGCCACGTAAGACTTTTTGACCAAAATATCCCCAAGTGAGATAAAAACTAAACCATGTCAAAATAACATTACTCTTTATAAAAATAAATTTTGTTATAACAAGATACCTCACACCTTTATCTTGACTTCAACCATTCAAATTATAATTTAAAACACATAACATTTCTTTTCAATTTTTTCCAATTGGTGTTAATACATTAAATATAGTAACATCTAATTTGTTCCACATTATGTAACCATCTTGTTCACATTTCAATGTATTCATTGTTATTCCTTGTATTTGTTCACTACTCAAATGTAACTTATATATGTTTTTTATAGGCAAATTTTCTAAGGTGGTGTAATTTTTATCTGAAATTTTTAAAATGGTGTATTTTTTTATTTATTTCTAGGATATGGGTAAATGGTGCATAGGAGAGACAATATCATTGTGAAGAAACAGTGTCCTTATTACATGATTTAATTTAACATTAAATGAAATCATTAAAAGAGAACACAATTTTAGTTTACTAGATAAAATTGTGTAACTAAGATTTTCAATTAATGAGTTAAATAAAATTGGTGAGAATACTGCACCATTTTAGGATGGTTAATATTCTCCACCTATTCCTCTTTTTTTTTTTTTTACACATGGTGTGTTGTTACTGTGCAACTAAAATAAATGGACAGTTACAAAGTCATTTTATTTATTGATAAATATGTAATGGTTGAAATTAATTCTGATTAAGTAATTGAATAATT